>ENA-ORXF01000036-ORXF01000036.1-marine-metagenome-genome-assembly--contig:-NODE-36-length-102204-cov-5.558364_pt1 | contig 102204 bp, 114 predicted proteins | sample MGYA00237864_ERZ511476 | MGnify/ENA primary metagenome ERZ511476 (study PRJEB26306, sample SAMN06343908) | marine metagenome | isolation source: coastal waters | place: Atlantic Ocean: West Antarctic...
TAAAATAAAAAAATTATCCGTTGACATAATCCTAAAAGATATTAAAAAAACTTTAAAATTATCTGGTATTAATTTTGATTCTTGGTTTTTAGAATCATCATTAGTGCGAGATAACGCTCTGGCCAATATAATTAGTTATCTTGATAAAAATAACCATACTTATAATAAAGATGGAGCTTTATGGTTTAAATCTGAAGAACTTGGTGATGAAAAGGATCGTGTTTTAACAAAAAAGAATAAAGATCATACATATCTTTCTACAGATATAGCTTATCATCACCAAAAAATAAATAGAAAATTTAATAGGATAATTAATATCTGGGGAGCAGACCATCACGGTTATGTAGCCAGAATAAATGGGGCCTTTAATATTTTTTCAGAAGGTAAATCTGAATTAGTTATTCTTCTGGTTCAGTTTGCAAATTTATATAGGGGTAAAGAAAAAGTCTCTATGTCTACAAGGTCAGGAGAATTTGTTTCTTTAGAGGAACTAATAAAAGAAGTAGGAAAAGACGCTACTAGATTTTTCTACTTAACTAGAAAATCAGATCAACACATGGATTTTGATATAGAATTAGCGAAGTCAAACAATAGCAACAATCCAGTTTACTATATACAGTACGCTCATGCGAGAATTTGCAGTATATTCAGGCAGTGTGATGAAAATAACATAGATTTTATTTATGACCGCTCTTTCTTGACGTTACTTAACGAAGAATCAGAGTTAGGTATTGTTAAAAAACTATCTGCTTATCCACACGTGATAAAGATTGCAGCTGAAAAATATGAGCCGCATTTATTAACTAATTATATGCGTGAATTAGCACAAGAAATACATTCATACTATAATAGCAATCAAATACTTGTTGAAGATAAAAAATTAAGAAATGCAAGGCTATCCTTAATAAAGGCAAGCAAATATGTATTAGAAAACAGTGCTAATATTATTGGGATTAAAATGCCCGATAAAATGTAATTAACATGAGTTCGAAAAAAAAAATCAACATAATATATAGGTTAATCTTTTTAGGGTTTTTCGTTTTTGCAGGTTTTTTCATTTTTGGCCCACATAATTATAAAATAAATAATAAATCTTTAAGCGATATTCTAGAGTTAGTTCAATATAAAAAGTATTTTTCCAAGAAGAAGAATGGAGTACCTATTGAAAAGTTATATTTTGTTCAATTAGGTGTATTTGCAAAAACTAGTGAAGTAGATAAAATTAGATCATATGTAACACTTTTAGGTCTTAAAGTTACTCTAAAAAAATATATCCTTGATGGTAAATTAACTACCAAGGTTTTAATAGGACCTTATAATAAAAAGCTACTTAAGAGTACTTTAAAAACTCTTGTAAATAATAATATAAAATATCATGTGATCAATGAATAAATTAAATAATGTAAATCTTAGCAACAAATCTTTTCCAAAGACTATTGATATATTAAATAGTTCGCCGTCTTATAATGCAAATATTAAAAAAGATAAGATTGAGTTAATAAAAAAATTGCTTATAGAGAAAGACGCAAAAATTATAGCCCACTATTACACTCATGAGGACATTCAAGAGGTTGCTGAACTCACAGATGGTAATGTATCGGATTCTCTAGAAATGGCTAAATTTGGAGCTATGCAGAGCTCTAAGATTCTAATTGTTGCTGGTGTTAGGTTTATGGGAGAAACAGCTAAAATTCTTAACCCTGAAAAAAAAATATTAATGCCTACTCTTGAAGCAGAATGCTCCTTAGATCTTAATTGTCCTGCCCCTAAGCTTTTAGAGTTTCGTAATTTGTATCCAGATAGAGAATTAGTAGTCTACGCAAATACTAGTGCTGAAGTTAAAGCTATGGCTGATTGGGTTGTTACTTCTAGTATAGCTGTAAAACTAATTGAATATCTTAATAAGAGAAATACAAAAATAATATGGGCTCCAGATAAACATTTAGGCAATTATTTAAATGAAAAAACAAAGGCAGATATGAAATTATGGAATGCTAGCTGTATAGTCCATGAAGAATTTAAAGCAAGCTCTCTATTAAAATTAAAAGAAAAACATCCAGAAGCAGCTGTGCTTGTTCACCCTGAATCACCTATTGAAGTTATCAAACTTGCAGATGTGGTTGGGTCAACATCTCAATTAATAACAGCATGCAGAGACTTACCTCATAAGAAAATGATTGTGGCTACGGATAATAGAATTTTTTATAAAATGCAACAAGCAGCCCCTAGTAAAATTCTTATAGAGGCCCCAACCGGAGGAAGAGGTGCAACTTGCATTAGTTGTGCTCATTGCCCTTGGATGGCTATGAATAATCTAGATAATTTAATAGAAACTTTAATAGATGAAAAAAATGAGATTAAAATAAATGAGGAGATAAGAAAGAAAGCTTTTATTTCCACTAATAAGATGATTGATTTTGCTAAAAGTTTATAAAAAAACGTACACATAAAAATATGTGTACGCTATTTTAAACAGAACTAGGTTTTATTTTTTAAATTCAGGGTATGCTTCCATTCCACATTCCGAAACATCGGCACCCATTTCTTCGTGCTCATCAGTAAGCCTTATGCCCATCACAACTTTAAGTATTCCCCAGAATATGAACGACATAACAAACGTCCATGTAAATATTACTGCTATACCATACAATTGGGCTCCTAAAGTAGCATCGCTATTTGATAGAACTACAGCGATTAAACCCCAAATACCGCATGTTCCGTGAGCTGAAATTGCTCCAACTGGGTCGTCTATCCTTGATTTATCTAAAATAATGACCGATAGCACTACTAAAATACCTCCAATTGCTCCGATAATAGCGGCTAATTCTGGTGTTGGTGCTAACGGCTCGGCTGTTATAGAAACCAGACCTCCAATTGCTCCATTTAATGACATTGACAAATCATATTTCCCAAATAATAGCTTTGAAAATATTAATGCTGCTATAACACCGCCGGCGGCAGCTGCATTTGTGTTAACAAATATTAGTGCTACAGCATTCGCTTCTACTACATTTGAAACCATTAACTCTGACCCACCGTTAAAACCAAACCACCCCATCCACAATATAAATGTTCCTAGTGTTGCTAGCGGCATATTAGCACCTGGTATGGCAAATATTCTCCCATCAACATACTTTCCTTTTCGTGCTCCTAATAAAAGAACCCCAGCTAGTGCGGCGGCTGCTCCACATAAATGTACTACCCCAGATCCTGCGAAGTCAGAAAATCCTGCTGCATCTAGAAAACCACCACCCCATTTCCAATATCCTTGCACAGGATAAATTAAACCTGTCATTACAATGCAGAATAATAAAAATGACGACAGCTTCATTCTTTCAGCTACTGCACCTGAAACTATTGACATAGCTGTAGCCACAAATACAACTTGAAAGAAAAAATCAGCTAGTGCTGAGTAATAGATTTCACCACCGCTAGCCAAAACATCTACTGTCTCATGATCCCCACTAAGGAAGAAGTTTACAGTTGGGATCACACCATTTCCGTCAGATGGATACATTAAGTTATAACCTACCAACATATACATAATTGAGGCTATAGAATACAAAGCTATATTCTTAGTTAATATTTCCACTGTGCTTTTTGATCTTACTAATCCTGCTTCAAGCATTGAGAATCCTGCTGCCATCCACATTACAAATGCTCCCATCACTAGAAAGTAAAACGTATCCAGCGCGTATGCTAATTCAATTACTTGTTCCATAATTTAAACCCCCATAATTCAGTTACAATTTAAGCTTATAAAGCTTCGGATCCTGTTTCACCGGTACGAATTCTTACCGCTGATTCAAGATTCACAATAAATATTTTTCCATCTCCAATTTTTCCAGTGTTGGCTGATGCGGTGATTGCTTCAATTACCTTGTCAGCTAAGTCATTATCAACGGCTACCTCGACCTTAACTTTTGGCAAGAAATCTACTACATACTCAGCCCCTCTATAAAGCTCTGTATGACCCTTCTGCCTTCCAAAACCCTTAACCTCAGTAACTGTTATGCCTTGTACTCCAATATCTGATAAAGCATTCCTAACATCGTCTAGTTTAAAAGGTTTTATTATCGCTGTTATTAATTTCATTTTTTTCTCCACAAATTTACTTTAAGCATTAATATACATGCATTAACCGTGCCAACATTCTTAGTTACTTAAATCATTCTTTATTGCGTTGATTTTTTGATCGCTATAAAAAAATTAAGCTAGTTATGTAAAGTAGGTTTAAATTATGTGCACATTTACAGTGCATCTAATAAATAGTATACATTTTGCCAAAAAAAAGGGAAGGTTGCCCTTCCCTAAATGATCAGCCGTTATTCTACACAGCTTCTCGAGGAGTCTTAAGAGGAGCCCATCATCTTAAGAAATTTCTTATTCGTTGGTTACATTTAGAATGATGTGCTCATACTAAATATAAATCTTGAAAAATCACCGTCTTCAGCGGCATCAGATCCTGTAGCTAGCTCTTTTTCTGACAATACAAAGCCAGCTGAAAGATCAAAGTCACCTACTGTTCTCGAGTATCCAACTTCCCACCATGATGCATCGACTTCATTTTTTGCTTGATCATCTTCTTGAACACCCCATTGGCCAACTGTGAAGTAAATTCCCATGTAGTCTGCAGAAATTGTTAATACATCGTAGTCAGTTTCTGATTGGTCTACGGCTGTGTTTTCTCCAACTGCATAATCTATTGCTATTGATAAGTCATTATATGCTGTAAGACCTATGCCTAAATTTACCTCATCGTAATCATCATCAAATGCTGATGCGCCTTTATCTGTATAACGATAGATTGTATAACCTATAGACGCCGATACTGCTTCACTTAAGTTAAAACCATACCCAGCATATACGTCATACTCAAATCCTCTGTGCGATCCTTCCACCCAACCATCTTCTTGTAGATCTGCAAACCATGTTCCAAAATAAAATCCTCCATACTCTAAATCTAGACCACCCATAGCTGAACTACTTGATTGGTGAATTCCTCTGTACATGTAGTCAGACATAAAACCTATATTTCCACTATATGATAGCTCCGGCCCTTTTGCTTGGGCAAACATTGTGGTAGTTAGTAATGTAACAACAATGATTGATTGTTTTAATATTTTTAACATATATCTCTCCTTTAATTTCGTTAATTGCACTTAACATGATGCAATGATCGTGCCAATATTGAAAAATATGAGTAATTTATGTATTAATACTTATAAAAAGCATATTGTAGTGGTAGGAAAGTCGCTTTCAGCTTTCTTTATTTAGCACTATAAAATTAATTTTAGAAGGCGAAGATAAAGCTTCCATGCTTTAATCTTCATACGTATCATGATGAAGTCTTATACTAATAATTAATATATTTTAAGATATGTTTCAATAGAATAATTATTAGGTTAATATAAAAAAAATTACCAACAAAGAAATTACAATGTTTAAATTTGATCCTAAGAATGTAGATGATATTGCAAATAAGATTAAGGGAATAATGCCCGAGTCTCTCAAGACATCTAAAGAAGAAATGCAAAAGACTTTAAGGTCAGGTGCTGAAGGCGTTTTACAAAAACTTGATTTAGTTTCTAGAGAAGAATACGACATTCAAGTAGCTCTTCTAAATAAATGTCAGGAAAAAATCAATATACTTGAAGCTAAAATAGCTGAAATAGAAAACAAAAGTAGTTAGATTTAATTATTTAATATTTTTATTAAATAAATCTGACATTCTTGTTTTAGCTGCCGGTATCATTACACTCGACTCGAACTTTTCAATCTCTGATTTCATTTCAGACTTATTACCTGCGTCAGAAACCTGAATCAATCCAGCCATAGCCATCATTGCATGAGGAGCACATTTGTACAGATACAGGCCATTGGTATCGAACTGAACTACTGTACTTGGTTTGTATTTTGTATCAAACGGAACGCTTCCAGCTGGAGCTGCTACCGTTACAGCATTATGCCCTGCATCTGACATTTCAAAATTTATGCTGTCACACGTGTTTATCTTGATAAAAGCCGGCTCAAAAATCATTGACCCTAAAGTTCCTTGATTAAGCATTTTTACAACGTATGTTTTAAAATCACCTTTAGCGGTTTCGCAAATAGATTCTCTTTTTGGAGCTAAAGCTTGTGATTCTAAAGTAGCATCAGAACTACTCGAATCTGTATAATTCAATTGACCAATAGGTGCTATTCTTTTAACGACAGAATTAACGGTAAAACTGTCATCTGTTCTTTTTTCAGGGCTAACTAACTGGGCTATAAAAAAAATAGAAAAAAATATTATTAATAAAACTCCCATAACGCCTAAAAAAAAAGTCATAAATTGTTTGTCGTTCATTAAATCTTCCTTTGTACTTTAAAAATAAAATTATAAAAATTTGAGCGCCTAACAGGAATTGAACCCGTATTTTCAGTTCCGGAAACTGACGCTCTATCCATTTGAGCTATAGACGCATCTAACGCTACTACTTCCTATTTGAACGCTCTAAATCTATGATATATTCAGATATTTCTAGCATTCTTCCGTAAGTTTTTGCCATTCTACCAGAAATTTTATACTTATCATTTATAATGATTGCTGGAACGCTATCAATTTTATATATCTCTAGCATGTAATTTGCTTCTTGCACTTTTTTTGAGATCATTTCTGATGAAAAAATTTCTTTGGCTTTTACAGTGTCTGCTCCCTGACTATCTAAAAAGTTCATAATAGAGTCAATTGTTGCGAAAGTTCTTTGCTGCTCATGATAAGCATAAAAAAAGTTTTTATGTAATTCTTTAGAATTTTTTAGTTCTTGTATGGTGTAGAACGCGCGTGCGTGCAATAACCATGGTTTATTAAAGACAACTGGCATATTGATAAAGCTAATATCTTTATCTTTCTTCTTTTCCCATTTCTGAACATACTCTTCGAAAATATAACAATGTGGACAGCCATACCAAAAAGCTTCGATTACTTTTATTTTATTACTTTCTTTTAAAGTATATGCGCTAGGGCTATTACTGATTAACTCGTAATCTACTCCCTCACTAAACAATACTTCTGCATAAAGAATTGATGTGAAAAGAAAATAAAAAACTAATATTTTTTTAATCATAATTATTTATTTAATATAAGCCTTGTAGATATTCAGATAGCGCCTTTATTTCTGCATTTGACAGTTTAAAGGAGATACCACTCATTATAGAGTAATTTGCACCCATAGACTTCCTGTTATCATACCCTTCTTTATAGTTCTTAAGTCTACTTAAGAGATAAGCTGAGTTTTGTCCCGATATTTTAGGATATCCAGATCTATCGATCCCCAGTCCTTTTGGTCCATGACATGAAATACATGCGGGCACTCCTCTATCTTGAATCCCTCCACGATAAATATTTTGACCTAAGGCTATTACATCCTCACTAGCTTCAATATTTAATTTTTCTGCAGGGACGCTATTATAGTAACTAGCTAGATCTATTATATCTTGGTCTGATAATCCCATTGCTTGAGAGTTCATCAATGCATTTTTTCTAACTCCATCTTTAAAAGCGTGCAGCTGCTCTATTAAATATTTTTTACTTTGTTGAGATAGATTAGGCCACTCAGGGTTATTACTTTTGCTAATACCGTGGCAAGCTGTACAAACCATTGCCTTCTGTTCTCCAGATTTTATTTCAGCATCATCTGCAGAAACAAGATTAGGCAATAAGAATGATAACGCTAGGCATAGATAGATTTGCCATCTTAATGGTTTATTTCGCACGAATTCTCCTCAAATTTATTTCTTAAATCCATTTGTAAACATTGTATACTATTTTGGAAAAAACCAATATATTAAAAATGATAAAAATGCCTCTAAATATAAAAAAATCAGATTTTGTTAAAAGTGGTACCAAGCCTATTCACTATCCAGAAGATATACATCCAGAATTCTTTTTTGCTGGTAAATCAAATGCTGGTAAATCCAGCATGCTTAATAAAATATGTAATAGAAGGAAGCTTGCGATTACAAGTAAAACCCCAGGAAGAACTCAATTAATTAATTTCTTTTTAATTAATGAGAATATTAGTTTTGTAGATATTCCAGGTTATGGTTATGCGAATACCCCTAAAAATGTAAAACGCTCCTGGGAAACAATGGTTATGACTTACCTAGAAAATAGAAAAAATATAGCTGCTATGTTTATCGCTATAGATATTAGAAGGGGCGTGGGAAGATTAGATGAAGCTATGCTAGAGCTATGCGAGGGCTTCAATATAAACGCAAACATCATGATGACAAAATCAGATAAAGTTAGTAACAGTGAAAGAGCTAAGATAAAAATCACTACTAAAAATCTTTTAAGTGACTATAAAAATATATCTAATATACAAACTTTCTCTGCTAAAAATGGTGACGGGGTTAATAATGTTTTGCAAATTATTGAAAATACAAAACCAATAACTTAATGAGCGTCGCCCCAGTTTTCATCTATCCCGTAATTTACCTCTAAAGGTAGATTTAATTTTACGCAATCTTGCATGATATTAATAATATTGCTTACCTCGGAATCAATATCATTTTCAAATATTTCAAAAACTAACTCATCATGAACTTGCATTATCATTTTAGTTTTGGAATGATTTTGAGCCAACCATTTATCTATCTGAATCATTGCAATTTTTATAATATCAGCTGCACTTCCTTGCACAGGAGCATTTATGGCAGTCCTTTCTGCATACTTTCTTCTTTGAGCAGATTTAGAGTTAATTTCAGGTAAGAATAGTTGTCTACCATAAATGGTTTCAACATAACCATTTGCTTTAGCGAATTCTTTCGTAGCAGTCATATATGATTTGATCTCAGGATATCTTTTAAAATATATATCCATATAGTCTTTAGCGTCAGGAATAGAGATACCTAACTGTTTTGATAAACCAAAAGATGACATTCCATAGATTAATCCAAAATTTATTGCTTTTGCAGCTCTTCTATTCTCCGAAGACACTTCATTCAGATCAATATTAAAAATTTCTGATGCTGTAAAAGAATGCACATCAATATTATTATTAAAAGTTTTTAGTAAATTGCTGTCGTTAGATAAGTGAGCCATTATTCTAAGCTCAATTTGGGAATAATCAGCTGCAAATATTTTTTTTCCTGGTTCCGCTATAAATGCGTTTCTAATTTTTCTTCCTTGTGAACTTTTAATAGGTATATTTTGTAAATTCGGCTCTGTTGACGACAGTCTTCCTGTTGCAGTGATTGCTTGCTGGTAAGAAGTGTGAATTCTTCCAGATTTTTCGCAGACTAGTAAAGGGAGTTTGTCAGTATAGCCAGTCTTAAGTTTATTTAATGACCTGTAATCTAAAATTAGTGCTGGTAATTTGTGAGATTGCGCTAAAAATTGAAGTGTGTCTTCATCAGTTGATGGTTTTCCTGTAGGAGTTTTCTTAGTTATAGGTATCTCTAAATCTTTATATAAAATTTCCTGAAGTTGCTTAGGAGAATTTAAGTTAAATTCTTTTTTTGTTACTTTAAAGCATTTTTTTTGTATTTCCTGCAAACTCTCTTCCAACTCCTTGCTTAAATTATTAAGCTGGGTTGAATCTATAAGAACACCATTTTTTTCTATATTAGATAAAACTGGTACTAATGGCATCTCAATATCTGTATAGATATTTACAATACTTTTATTCTTTGAAATCTTTTCCCATAGATATTTATATAGTTCATAGCTTACTAGTGAGTCTTCACAAGCATATTCTGCTGCCACATCTATATCTACTTTTGCAAATGGTATTTGTTTAGCGCCTTTCCCCGCCACATCTTCGTAGTGAATCGTTTTGTATGATAAGTATTTTTCAGCAACGTTATCTAATCCGTGGCGAATTACTGTTGGGTCATATACATATGATAATAGCATTGAGTCATGCTCGATAGCGTTTAATGTGATGTCATAATTCAATAATACGTTTCGATCATACTTGAGATTATGACCGAGTTTTTTTATACTTTTCGATTCTAACAGAGGCTTAAATTTATCGAGCACATAATCAATACTAAGCTGCTTATATTTCGATTCATCTTCATGCGCTATAGGTATATAAAAGCTTTCTTCTAAATTTAAAGCTAGAGAAACACCTACTATTTCTGCCTTCATATAATCAAGACTAGTTGTCTCCAGATCAAATGAAATAAATTTATTTTCCTCTATGTCTTTTAGTAATTTTGTGAATATTTTTTTATCGCAAACAACATTAATTTTTTTTGTTAGCTCCTTATTATTTTCTTTACTCATATCTTTGCTTGCAACTACATCTTTTTCGAAATCCTCATTTTTTAAAAATGAATTTAATTCTAGTCTTTCGTAAACTTTTATTAACTCATTTTTTTTTGATTCGTATTTAACTAAACCTTCTAAATTAATAGGTATTTCTACATCTAATTTTATAGTTGCCAATACTTTCGATAACTTTAATTGCTCTATATTAGATTTTATAGCTTCTCCAACTTTTCCTGGTATCAGATCTTTTTTATTAATTATACTTTCCACATCACCATACTTGTTAATTAATCTTGAGGCAGTTTTTTTCCCAACCCCAGGGACTCCCGGAATATTATCTGATTTATCACCCTGAAGCGCTAAGTAGTCAATAATATTTTCAGGATAAACGTCAAATTTTTTCTTAACTCCTTCTTTATCCATAACATCTAATGTTACTGGATTTATTATTGACACATTTTTTTCAACTAGCTGAGCAAAATCCTTATCACCGGAAAAAATTTTTACCTTGATCTCTTCTTTAAATTTTTCTGCTAATGCACCTATTGTGTCATCCGCCTCTACTTCAGAAATTATTATTGGCGGGTATCCTAATAAATCTAATATTTCATATAATTTTGGTATTTGTTCTGCTAATTCCTCGGGCATAGACGATCTATTTGCTTTATATTCTTCATATAATTGATGTCTAAAATTTTTGCCTTTTGCATCAAATACAACACCTATATGCTTTGGGTTATAATCAACCATTATTTTATTCAAAGCTTTCAGGAATCCATGTATAGCGCCCGTATTCTCCCCTTTTGCATTTTTCAGGGGCGGCAAGGCATGATAGGCTCTATATAAGTAAGCCGTTCCATCTAATAAAATTAAAAAATTCTCTTTTTGTTTCACACTCATAGGCTCTATATTGCTATAATCACTTCAAAATATTATAAAAATCCTTATGTCTGTTTATACACGACTTACAAAAGAAGAACTAGAACAATTACTATCTCATTATGAAATAGGAAATTTCGTTGATATAGAAGGTATTAGCGAGGGCATTACTAACTCTAATTATTACCTCACAACTTCTCAAGATAAATATATATTAACCATTTTTGAAGAACCTAAGTTAAATTTAAATTATGCAATTGAGCTAATGGATATTTTAGCGGGTATGAAAATACCCTGCCCAACTCCTATAAGAACTACAAAAGATGATCAAGTAATAAATCTTTTCGGTAAACCAATTTCAATTTTCACACTATTACCAGGTAAAACCATCACAAATATCACTCCTTCGGTTAATATGTGTGAACAAATTGGAGGGACCTTAGCAAAACTCCACATGTATTCTAAAGAACATAAAAGATATGATCTGGGTTTACGAGATAATTCTTGGTTCACTAGAACAGCAGAAAAATTAAACCCTGTTTTAAATATGGATGATTTAAATTTAATAAGTAAGGAAATATTAAATCAACAAGATTGTATAAATAAAAATTTACCAGAAGGAGTAATACATTCTGATTTATTTAGAGATAACGCGATGTTTATTGGTGAAGAATTAACTGGGGTGATAGATTTTTATTATGCCTGTAACGGTTATTACCTCTATGATTTAGCTATCATTACAAATGATTGGTGTTTGAACGATAACAGAGAAATTGATTTAGTTAGGCAAGATGCTTTGATGAAATCTTATAATAAAATTAGGGAGATTGAGCCCATAGAGAAATTAATGTGGCCGAAGGTTTTAAGGCATGCTGCATTAAGATTTTGGTTATCAAGACTGCATGATAAGCATTATCCTACTGACGGAGAGATAACACACGTACTTGATCCTAACGAATTTAAATTAATATTAATCGACAGAATTAATAATTCATACAAATTAAATCTGTAATGAATGAAATTGCAAAAAAAATAGACATTTTTAATGAAAAAATTGGCATACTTACCTCATATCTAGCTATACCATTGATATTATTAACTTTTATTGTTGCATTTATGAGGTATATTCTAGATTTTGGTAGTATAGCAATTCAAGAGGTCATAATTTATCTTCATGCTTTAATTTTTACTATTGGAGCAAGCTATACTTTAAAAAATGATATGCATGTAAGAATAGATATTTTTTATAACAATCTGACCCCGCAAAGGAAAAAAAATATTAATTTTTACGGCACTATATTTTTTTTAATTCCAACATGCGCACTGATATTTTTGACTAGTTTCAATTATGTTCTTTCTTCAATAATGCTTTTAGAGTCTTCAAAAGAATCTGGCGGCCTACCGGTGCTTTATATTTTGAAAACATACATATTATTACTTCCAATCACTCTATTTTTACAAGCTATATCAGAGCTAATAAAGAATTCTAATAAGGTGGTTTAAAGATGCTTTCTATTCTTCTTTTCATAATAGTTATTTTTTTATTGATGCTAGGTTATCCCGTTGCTTTTACGTTATCTGGTGCGTCAATAATTTTTGCTATTTTATGTAGCTTTACTAATAATTTTGATTTATCCATATTATATGCTTTGCCCAGTAGAATATTTGGAATTATTACAAACGAAACTCTCATTGCTATACCAATGTTTATTTTTATGGGTGTAATGTTAGAAAAGTCTAAGATTGCCGAAAATCTTTTAGAGTCTATGTCGTCCTTGTTCCATAATGTAAAAGGTGGCCTTGGTATCTCTGTTATAATTGTTGGAACATTATTAGCAGCCAGCACCGGTATTGTTGGAGCAACAGTTGTAACTATGGGTCTCTTGTCTTTACCTACAATGCTGAAAAAAAAATATGATGTGAAAATAGCTACAGGTACAATTTTAGCCTCTGGTACTCTCGGTCAAATTATTCCCCCATCTATTATTCTAATATTACTAGGCGATGTAATATCTTCTGCGTATCAAGAATCACAAAATATGCTTGGTATCTTTTCTCAAGAGAGTGTATCTGTTGGTGATTTATTTGCTGGAGCAATATTCCCAGGGTTAATTTTAGTTGGGTTTTACATTGCGTATATATTTCTTGTGGCTACTTTTAGAAAAGATCTGATACCAGTAAATTTAGATAAGAGAAAATTTAAACTCAAAGAAATCATTATATCTCTTTTTGCTCCTTTATTTTTAATACTCACTGTTCTAGGTTCAATAATTATGGGGGTGGCTACACCCACAGAAGCGTCATCTGTTGGCGCTTTAGGAGCTATATTATTAGCATCTATTAATAGGAATTTAGACAAAAATACTCTGAAAGAAGTTCTTATTCAAACTTCTAAAATCACAAGCATGATTTTTATTTTATTAATAGGCGCTACAATATTTTCACTTGTATTTAGGGGTCTAGAAGGTGATATTTTTATCCACAATGCTTTATCAAGCTTGCCAGGAGATGTTTATACAAAGCTTTTTTTTGTAATGTTTACTATTTTTTTATTAGGTTTTATTTTAGATTTTATAGAAATTACTTATGTAGTGATCCCTGTTGTAGCACCTATAATTTTATCAATGGGTGTTGACCCTATTTGGTTCGCTATACTTATAGCTATCAATCTTCAGACCTCCTTCTTAACACCACCTTTCGGTTTTGCAATATTTTACTTAAAAAGTGTAATCCCTAAAGACATTAGTACAACAGATATTTACAGAGGAGTAGTTCCATTTATATTAATACAGCTTGTTACAATGTTATTAATAATTATGGTTCCAGAAATTACTACTTGGTTACCTAATAAAATTTTTAGTTAACCAAGTATTTTTTAGCCTCTATTCCCAGCCTTCTGAAATCTCATCATAAGATGTTTCTCTAACTAGCTGATAGGTATTAAATGCATTCATACATATCACTGTAAAAAGGAGACCTGCAAAAACATACGGTAGTCTATTTTTCATTTTTTCGTTAGTCGCAACTTTGATTTGATATATCATTAGACCTATTCCTGAATAAATACATATTGTGAAGAATAATATTGTTGGCATATATCTCATACCAAACTCTTGAATACCAGTCCAAACCAAATAATCTCCTGTTAACGCTATAATGACTGCAGCGTAGCTCAAAGTATCTGGAACTCTTGTATTCTTAATAAAAGCACTAAATATATATAAACCTATAAATGCATTAACAAATAACCAGAGTGGGCCAAACTGATGAAAGTCAAATAGCTGAGCCTCTGGGGCTAGCATGAAAGCAGGCGACTTGAAGATTCCTCCAACACACATTGCTAAGGTTCCACCTATAGTAAAAACAATGATTTGCGCTATTTTTGACTTCTTGATATTTATAGCAAACCACATTACTTGTCCTGCCACTATGGCATTTAAAAGCAAAACAATGGATATAAACCATTGATTTGAAAGTAATTCTTGCATATTTTTCCCCAATTATTATTTTTTTAGAACTAGGCGAACATTTTATCCCATATAATGGCTTCGGTACAGACTTTCTATATTTTAAATATTTAAATAAGATTTAATTGATATTTCATTCCAATTTTTTGTTTTTTCCTGAAAAGAGGTATACGAATCATACACCTCTTTTGCAAAATCATTTTTTAATGATAATTCCCTTACAACGCTCTTAGAAATTTCATATAATTCCTCTAATACATCTTTAGGATAAGGCCTAATATCAACTTTATATTTATTTTGTAGAATTTCTAGAGCCGCATTATTTCTTGAGATGAATTCACATAACATATCTAAATTAGCTATTTTCGAAGCTCCAAGTACTATTTCTCTCAAATCCTCAGGAAGCTCATTTAATTTATCTTTGTTTACAAAACACTCAAGCGTGGTTCCAGGTTCATGCCACCCAGGATAATAGTAATACTTTGCTGCCTTATGAAGCCCAAATGCTAGATCATTATATGGGCCAACCCATTCTGTAGCATCTATCGTGCCTGTCTTTAAAGCTGTAAATAATTCTCCTCCAGGAAGATTTACGGGAGTCCCTCCAGCTCTTCTCAAAACTTCGCCACCAAGCCCAGGTATTCTCATTTTTAATCCCTTTAAATCAGCTAGAGCATTAATTTCTTTATTAAACCACCCTCCCATTTGCACGCCTGTGTTACCAGCAGCCATCGGAATCAGATTAAAAGGCAAATAAGCTTGCTCCCATAGTTTCATGCCGCCTCCCTTATATAGCCAAGCATTCATTTCATTGGCAGACATACCAAAAGGTACTGTGGAAAAAAACTGGAAAGTATCATTCTTTCCCTTCCAATAATATGCAGATCCATGACCTAGTTCTGCAACACCACTAGAAACTGCATCAAAAATTTCAAATGCAGGAACTAATTCTCCTGCTCCATAGACCGTGACTTTTATTCTGCCGCCAGATAACTTTTGTATTGTATCTGCCAAGTATTGTGCACCTGTACCTAAGCCTGGAAAATTTTTTGGCCATGTTGTGACCATTTTCCAATGATGCTCAGGTTTGCTATTTTTTGCTGTTACAATAGAAGGGAATGCTCCTAATAAAGCAGCGCTACTAAAATTTTTAAAAAACTCTCTTCTTTTCATATTTTTTCTGCGTTTTAAATAACTTCAAGATTTGCAATTGCTAAAATCAACCATTTATCACCTTCTATATCGAAAGATACTTGAACTCTAGTATTTGTATCTGATCCTTCTGCTGCTATCACAACACCTTCTCCAAATTTCTTATGCATAACTCTTTTGCCCATTATGGAATTTTCCTTATAAGTACTTTTTACAGCTACCGATCTTTTTTTATTAAAAAATTTCTTTGGGTTATAACCAATTTCTTCAATGACTTCTTTTGGAATTTCACTTAAGAACCTTGATGGCAAACAATAATTTTCAGTGCCGTAGAGTCTTCTCATTTGCGCATAAGACATATAGAGTTTTTTTCTTGCCCTTGTGATTCCAACATAGCAAAGCCTTCTCTCTTCTTCTAGGTTATCTTCTTCCACAGACATTCTACTTGGAAATAAATTCTCTTCCAACCCAACTAGAAATACTACTGGGAACTCTAGGCCTTTAGAAGAATGTAGTGTCATTAATTGTATGCAATCATCCCATTCACTTCCTTGTCCTTCACCAGCCTCTAAAGAAGTGTGGGTTAAAAAGGCGTCTATAACTGTTTCATTTTCATTTAGATCAACATTTAAAAATTCCTGTGCTGCAGATATTAATTCATCAAGGTTTTCTAACTTAGATGTAGCTTGCTCTGTTTTATTCTTCTCATAAATAGATTTTATATTACTAATTTTAATAATTTCATTAATCTGATAGGGAAGATCATCTTTTTCAAGAATACTTTTAACAAGACCTATTAAATTATAAAATTCAATCAAAGACTGTCTGGCTTTATTTGTAAAAATTGATTCTTCTATTGCTAGAGGTATTGACTCATAAAGAGAGATATTTTTATTTTTAGAATATTCTCTGAGCAATGTTTTAGTTTTCTCACCAATCCCCCTTGGAGGAACATTTACAATTCTCTCAAAAGAATTATCATCATTATTTGTTGTAGCTAATCTCATGTAAGCAATAACATCTTTGATTTCAGCTCTCTCAAAGAATCTAAAGCCCCCATATATTTTGTAAGGAATACCTTTTAAGATAAGTTTTTCCTCAAATATTCTAGACTGAGCATTTGATCTATACAGTATTGCAATTTCACTTCTTTTAAAATTTTCTGCAACATGACTTTGGATTGTTTCAATCACGAATGCTGCCTCATCTCTTTCATCGGTAGCAGAAAAAATCTTGATCAAGTCTCCACTTTTATCCTCTGTCCATAATTTTTTTCCCATTCTGGAATTATTATTTAAAATTACACTATTAGCTGCATTTAAAATATTCCCACTTGATCGATAATTTTGCTCTAATCGAAAAACTTTAGTGTCTTTATATTCTTTTTGAAATTTTTCAATATTCTCTATTTTTGCGCCTCTCCAACCATAAATAGACTGATCATCATCCCCGACCGCAAATAATGTAGTGTCTTGGCTGGTCATAATTTTAATTAGCTGATATTGAATGGTATTTGTATCTTGAAATTCATCAATCAAAATTGATTTGAATAAATTATGGTAGTAAGATTTTGTGTCGCTGTCTTCTTGAAATAACTCCAATGTCCTTAATATAATTTCTCCAAAATCTACTAAACCACTATTGTTGCAATATTGCTCATATATTTTATATATTTTATTATACTGAGTACTAATGAAGTCATCGTCTTTTGTACTTTTACTTCTAACACTTTGGTCTTTTTTTTTGTTTATATACCAGGCTACTTGCTTAGGCATAATTTGCGAATTATCAATTTCATTATCCTTCATAATTCTTTTAATTATTCTAATTTGATCATCAGTGTCTATAATCTGAAAGTTTTTCGGAAGAGATACTTTTTGATAATTAGCTCTTAAAATTCTATAGCATATTCCATGAAAGGTCCCAACCCACATACTTTCAATGCTAATATCTAGGTTTTCCATTAATCTGCTTTTAATTTCTTTTGCAGCTTTATTTGTAAAAGTTACTGCTAATATTGAGTAGGGGGAGTAATCATTGTCTTCTATCAACCACAACATTCTTTGTATAAGAACTCTTGTTTTACCACTTCCAGCGCCGGCTATTACTAAGCTGTTTTGAGACAGATTGCACACAGCATCACGTTGTGCTTCATTTAAATTATTAAGAGTATAGTTTAAGCTCATTATTATTGAATTATTTCAAATAAAATCATTACAAAAAGGAGTATAAATAATATCATATTTTTAAGCTGGGAATTTCGTATATTAGATTTTAATTCTTCTAATTTTTTTATCTCACTATTATCTTCTAATTTTTTTCTAATCAAAGATAATGTTGCCGGAAACTCTGTTAACTCATTTATAAATTTTGGGCTATTTTTTGATAATTTTTTTATCACAGAAGATAGACTCATATTATCTTTTGCCCATTTCTCAAAAAAAGGCTTGGCGGTAACCCACAGATCAAGATCTGGATATAAATCTCTTCCTAGGCCCTCAATATTCAATAAAGTTTTTTGGAGAAGAACTAATTGAGGTTGCACTGTCATATCATATTGCCTTGCTACAGTAAATAATTGAAGTATCACATTACCAAATGATATGTCTTTTAAAGGTTTTTCGAATATGGGCTCACATACACTTCTTATTGAATTTTCAAATTCATCAATTCTAGTATTTTCGCCCACCCACCCAGAATCAACGTGAAGCTCAGCAACTTTTTTATAGTCTCTTTGAAAAAAAGCCTGAAAATTTAAAGCTAAATATTTTTGATCACTTTCTGTCAGCGAGCCCATAATGCCAAAGTCTACAGCACAGTATTTTGGGTTGTCTGGATTCTCATAAGAGACAAATATATTTCCAGGATGCATATCTGCGTGAAAAAAGTTATGTTGAAAAACCTGAGTAAAGAATATTTCAACACCTTTTTCCGCTAATCTTTTAATGTTTATATTATTCTTATTTAATTCTTCTGTATTGCTAATTTGGATTCCAAAAATTCTCTCCATAACTAATACATTTTTTCTCGTGTAATCAAAATATATTTCCGGCACATATAGATAATCAGAATCAGTGAAATTTCTTTTTAGTAAGTTTGCATTTGAAGCTTCCTGAACTAGATCTAATTCACCAAATATTACTTTTTCATATTCTCCAACTATCTCTAAAGGTTTTAATCTTTTTGACTCAGCCCAAAACCTATCTATATTTTTAGCGATAAAGTACATTAAGTTAATATCTCTTCTAATTAGACTCTCTATACCAGGCCTTAAAACCTTTATTATTACATGCTTTTTATCCAATTTTGCAGTATGGACTTGTGCTACGGATGCTGACGCAAGAGGATTTATATCAAAATCCTCAAATATATTATCCACCTTGTCTCCCAGAGCTTTTTCTATTGCGTCTTGCGCCTCTATACCAGGAAAAGGAGTTACTCTATCCTGTAACTTCACTAATTCTTCTGCTATATCTGCTGGGAGCAGATCTTTTCTTGTTGAGATTGTTTGCCCTAATTTTATAAATATTGGCCCTAATTCTTCGAATGTATTTTTTATTCTCACTCCTCTAGGAAGAGAACTGCTTCTAAACCACAAATTAGGGAAAAATATTCTAAGAAATTTCATCAACCACAAATATTTAAAATTAAATAAATCGACGTCTAATGAGTTTCTCATTATTATGATATAAATTTTTATTAATCTTGTTATCTGTCTCATAATTACTTTATTTTTTTTAATTTTGCATCAACTAGCTCAATTTTATTTCTCAAGCTATCAACATCTTCAATATAATTGTTAATTGATTCTTTTGAAGGAATTATATCTGTTTCATCTCGAACGTATTCTTTAGCATTTCTCAAAAGGCTTTCTTCTATTTCTATTTTTTTATGATTAAAAAAATTATAAATTTTAGCTGAATAAAACCCTACGCTATCGCTAGTGTATTCTGCAACAATCTGCTCCCAATCAACATTAATTTTGGACATGATGCTTGAAAAATTTTCTGCAAGCGCTGCTTTTCCAGATATCTTGATTGAATGATCTTCGCCAATATTATTAATATAATTTAGAAAACCTATGGGGCTTCCTTCTAATATTAAATCAGATTCTACACCTGTATCCTCTATAAGAATAAAAGTGTTCTCTGAAATAGTTAGATTTATTACAGTACTTGTATTACTTAATATAATTGATATATATTTTCCACGTAGTGGAGAAAATTCACTTTTGTCTAAATTACTATTTTCTATTGCTAAAGAAATAAATTGATTTACTTTTTCTATAAACATTTATAATTTATAACCTTTGTGAATTGAAACCACGCCTAGCGAAAGATTATTGTATTTACAGTTTTGGAAATTATTCTCTTGCATAATTTCCATTAACTCTATTTGCGATGGGTGCATCTTAATTGACTCTGCTAAATACTTGTAGCTCTCTTCATCTCTTGCTACATGCTTACCTAGGAATGGTATGAAATTATTTAAAAATAAGCTATATGGTTTTTCTATAATCTTTTCTGCTTTTGAAAATTCTAAAACTTGAAGAGATCCACCTGGCTTTAGTATTCTATATATTGATTTCAACGCCTTACTGATATTTGCAGTATTTCTGAGACCGAAAGCCATAGTCACATGATTAAAACTATTTTCTTCAAACGATAAGGATTGCGCGTCTGACTGAACGTACAATACATTATCTAATGTCCCCTTATCAATTAGATTATCTCTTCCCTGACTTAACATAGAGTAATTTATATCACATGAAACTACCTTACCTCTGTCTCCAACTGTCTTGCTAATTAATCTTGTTATGTCGCCAGTACCTGCCGCTAAATCCAAAACTTTATCACCTTTTTTAATTTGCGAACACAATAAAAAATAGCTTTTCCATGAGCGATGTAGGCCAAATGACATTAGATCATTCATTAAATCATAATTTTTTGTTACTGATGTAAAAACGTTATCAACTAAAGAAACTTTTTCAGTTTCTGTAACTTTTTTAAATCCAAAACTGGCGCTATTTTTATTATTGTTTAACTCGCTCATAACCAGCTTCCTTTAGCTTTTGAAGGTAACTACCCCATCTTTCAGCGTGCTCACATCCTAATTCATATAAGTATTCCCATGAGTAGATTCCTGTATCATGACCATCATCATATACTATTTGCACAGCGTAATTTCCAACGGGCACTATACTTTGTATAGATACATTTTCTTTTCCAATCTGTAATTTCTCTTGCCCTGGGCCATGACCAGTCACTTCTGCTGAAGGAGAATGCACTCTTAGATATTCGGCTGACAGGTCGTAAGATGCCTCAGGATACTTAAGAGTCAAGTAAGCGGATTGTTGGTGTAGATTTATTTCTTCAGGTATCTTTGTAGCCATATTTTAGTCCTTTTTCAATATTTTCTTAGATCTTGGATGTACTTTATCATAAACAGTCATTAGATACTGGTTATCTAAATGTGTATATATTTGTGTAGTACTTATGTTTTCATGACCAAGAAATTCCTGCACTGCCCTTATATTTCCTGAAGATTCCAGCAAATGGGTGGCGACTGTATGCCTTAATTTATGAGGATATAGCCTTTGCTGCAAGCCAGATGCTTTAGCTAAAATACCCATTCTAAGCTGTATATTTCTTGGTGATAATTGCTTGCCTCTGAGTCCTATAAACAATGAGTCTAAAGGCTCTTGTATATAATTTTCTCTCACCTCCATCCACAGTCTTATGGCTTTAATAGCTTTTGATCCTACAGGCACCAACCTTGTTTTTCTTCCTTTGCCTAGAACTCGAAGCATTGAATCATTAAAGTTTATATTTGAAAGCTTAATGCCCGCAAGCTCACTTAACCTTAAGCCAGAAGAATAAAATAACTCAAATATTGCAGTATCTCGAATTAAAAGATCATTATTTTTATAATAACCCTCTTCTTTTGTATTATTGCTAGCTAATAAATCAATATCCTTGTGTTGCAAAATTTTTGGTAAAAGCTTTTCGGTCTTTGGGGCTTTAATATTCTCAGCAAAATTTCTTTTTATTATTTTATTTTTTAGCATGAAATTAAATAAACCTCTCAAGCTTGATAGATGTCTTTTAATAGATTTCGAGGCCATTCCATTTCTGTATAAATGAGAGGAAAAATCTCTCACAACTTTCTCGTCGATAGCATAGATATTATATATTTTTATTTTAATACAAAATGATATAAATGAATTAATATCTCTCTTATAAGAGCTAACTGTATGAGGGGAATAATTAAGAATTTTTTCAATATGAAAAATATAATTTGATAAAAAATTCTCTAGCTTATTTTCTGTCATTATTTCTGAATATACTGCTCCAATGAATAAGAAATTGTTTCTGCTAATGAGTTTAATAGATCAAACTGAAGGTCAATACCCATCATTTCGCTTTTATACCCTACAAGAATAAATCCTATTGGGTACTCAATCCCTAATGGGCTAACTACAACAGAGCCTTGGTTTTTTAAGATTTCATCTAATGAATATTTAGAAATTGTTGCTTTAGATGACAAGGTTGATTTTTTCTGTAAAAACGCACTATTAATTAGATCAATTAATTTTCCCTTAGCAAAATATTTATTATTAACATTCTCAAAGCCATTAAACTTTATTAATTTGAGATTAATCTTTAAATCTGGGAATTCTTTTTCAATAAAATCTTCCAAGTAATTTATTAGTAATTCGATATCCCTAAAAGATATGACTTCATTAGCGAATTTAGAAAGCTTTTCCTGTATTTTATTATTAGATTTTGCAGCCTGAATTATATCTTCTAATTTATTCTTTAAAATATTATTTTCGTTTATTAATGATTTTATTCTTATATCTTCAAAGGATATTATATTTCCTTTGTTTTTATCAAGAGAAAATAGTTTATTAAATAAATCAATATTATGGTTTATAAGGTTTGGATTTTTAACCAAATACTCTAAAATATTTTTCTCTGAAAATACCTTTTGCTTCTCTTCTTTTTTATCTTTAGCTGTCATATTTTTTATATATTGTAGGTTCCATTAAATACATACGAAGCGGTTCCTAATAAGTATACCGGCTCTAAGTCCTTTCCTGACCATTTTACTTGAGCTTTTCCTCCGTGCATATGTATATAGTGATTCTTTGATTTTATATTAGCAAAAAATTTTAGGCATATTGATATAGCGCATGCAGCAGACCCGCATGCTTTTGTTTCTCCAGATCCCCTCTCATATATTCTTGCTTGCCAGTGATTAGTCTTTATATTTTCAACTATGCTTATGTTAATACCTTTCAGGAAGAATTTTTTTTTATTAAAGTTAGCGGAAAAATCTTCTAAATCTATTCCTTCTATTCTTTTACATAAAAATACTGCGTGCGGATTACCTACTGAAACTAATTTATAATAGTACTTCTTTCCTTTATAATTAAAATAATTATTTATATTTGAGCTTTCTTTGAATTTATAATTTTTTTTATCTACATGTAAATCTTTATATTTAAAGCTTGGAACTCCCATATCAACTTCATATAAATTTTCTTTCAAAAAATTCAAGCTCATTTGATTTGTTATAGTCTCTATCTGTATATTTTTTTTACGTTTACCATATGTGTCGAAATAGTACTTCGCTATGCATTTTGCTCCATTGCCACACTGGCCTGACTCAGATCCATCTGAGTTGTATATCTTATACTTAAATAAAATATCTTTTTTATCAGATTTCTCTAATATTAAAATTTGGTCACAACCAATCCCGTAATTTCTATCGCAAATAATTTTTACTAATTTTTTATTTAATTGAAGTGTATTTTTCATTTGATCTATTATTACAAAGTCATTTCCTAAGCTTTCCATTTTTACGAAGTTTATTTTCCTCATATTATAATTTCTCTTGCATAAAGATCTTCCACATCTTCTTTTTTACTAATTAATTTTATATTATTATTTTGCACCATTATTTCTGGCGGCCTTGGTCTAGAATTATAATTACTTGCCATAGAAGAGGCGTATGCACCGCATGAGCTAATTATTATGATATCGTCTTGTTTTACAGATAAAACTCGGTCTTTTCCTAGAAAATCTGCACATTCGCAAACTGGCCCAACCACGTCGCACAATATCTCTTCTTCTTCATGATTATGATTTCCGCAGATTATATTATGATATGAACCATATAAGGCTGGTCTTATTAAGTTATCCATTCCTGCATTTACTATCACATAATTTTTTTTACTGTCCTTTTTTACATATTCTACTTTAGTGAGTAAATACCCGGCATTCCCAATTATACTTCTACCAAGCTCTAGTATTAGATTGTATTCACTCAGATTACTATCTTTTATAGCTTGATTTATAGCTTCTCCATATTCTGTTAATGTTGGAACAAGGTTATTTTCATAGCTTATTCCTAGCCCCCCACCCATATCAATTAACTCAATATTTATTTCGTTTAATTTCAATTGTTCTACTATTTTCGCAACCGAAAATATAGCTTCTACAAAGGGGTCAAGAGTTTCTATCTGAGAACCAATATGGTAATCAATCCCTAGTAATTTTATATATTTTTCTTTGTCTGCATATATAAATGCTTCCATCATATTTTTTAAATTAATACCGAATTTTGTAGACTCTAGCCCTGTTGAAATATATTCGTGTGATCCTGAGTCTATATTTGGATTTACTCTAATCGCGACAGATACTTTAGTTTCTAATTCTGAAGCAATTCTATTTATTCTTTCTAATTCTGGGAAAGACTCAACATTAATACAATATATTCCTGCCTCTATAGATCGCCTAATATCGTTTTCTGATTTACCTACTCCAGAGTAAATAATTTTTTTAGGGTCCGCTCCTATTTTCAATACTCTCTCAAGCTCGCCGATTGAGACAATATCGAATCCAGAGCCCATATCTGACAATAATTTCAAAATACTTAGATTTGAATTTGCCTTAACAGAATAAAATACATTTCTCTTATCACTACAAAAGATATCTTGTATTTCTCTGAAGCTTTCAGTTATTGAGTTTTCTGAATAAACAAAGCAAGGTGTGCCAAAATTATTAGCTATCTCCTCAACAGAGATACCATCAATTTTACATAATCCGTTTTTATTCTCTATATTCATATTTTTCAATTAAATTATTAGCAACTTCTGGCATGTATAAATCACCTTTTTGCCCACACCCTGAAAATATTAATAGGCTTACAAGGCAACTTATTAGGCGTATAAAATGATTAATTTTTTTCATATTCTTTAATAATATTTTTTGCTTTTTTTATTTGATTATTTACCTCATTCAAAGATGTACCGCCAATAGTTTTTTTACTATCTACAGATCCCTCGATATTTAAAAAATCGAATATATCATTCTCAATTATTGGTGACATAGTTTGAAAATCTTCTATCGTTAACTCATCTAAGTCTAATTTTTTACTTAAGGCATACCCTACTGTTTTCCCAACAATCTCATGAGCGTCTCTAAAGGGTACATCTTTTTTAACCAGGTAGTCTGCGAAATCTGTCGCTGTCGAATAACCTTTCTTTGCTGAAGATTTTGCCACATCCTCGTTTAAGGTTAAATTCTCAAGGCAAATACTCATTGCTTGCACGCTCATCAGAACTGTATCTACACAACTAAACAGTGCGGGTTTATCTTCCTGATTGTCTCTATTGTAAGCAAATGGTTGGGCCTTCATAATAGTTAAAATATTCATTAACTGGCCATAAACTGAGCCAGTCTTCCCTCTAATTAATTCTAGGACATCTGGATTTTTTTTCTGAGGCATAATCGATGATCCCGTACAAACTTTATCGTCTAAATCAACAAAGTTATACATAGAAGAGCACCATATTATGATTTCTTCAGAGAATCTAGATAGGTGTGACATTAACAACGATGAGTTCCCTATGAACTCTATTATAAAATCTCTATCGCTGACGCTGTCAAGCGCATTATCAGTAACCCCATCAAAACCTAATAATTCTGCCACATATTTTCTGTCTAACTTGTGAGAAGATCCAGATAAAGCTCCTGCACCTAATGGGGAAATATTAACTCTTTTGTAGCTGTCTATAAATCTAGATTTATCTCTTTCGAGCATAAAAAACCAAGCCATCATAATAAACCCAAAAGTTACTGGCTGGGCTATTTGTAGGTGGGTAAATCCAGGAATAATACTACCAGAATATTTATCTGCTAGTTTAATTAGAGATTTTTGTAAAATAATAATATTTTCATGGACATTTATGATCTCATCTCTTACATACAATCTAATATCTGTAGCTACTTGGTCATTTCTGGATCTTCCAGTATGGATTTTTTTAGCAGTGTCCCCAATCAACTCTATAAGCTCGTGCTCTATATGCATATGGATATCTTCTAAAGAATCTTTCCATACTATTTTTCCGCTATCAATTTTTTTCTTTACCTCTTCTAAAGCAGATAAAATCTCTTGAAGCTCATCATCAGTTAAAATACCTATTGAGTTAAGCATCATAGAATGCGCAACAGACCCCTGAATATCATACTCATAGAGTCTTTTATCAAAATCAATTGATGAGGTGAAGTTTTCTACAAACTTGTCTGTTTCTCCAGAAAATCTTCCCTGCCAAGGTTTTTTTGTATTCTTTGTCATTGTGAAATACTATCTAATATAATTATGAGTAAGTATAACATTAAGTTAACAATATGGACGAAAGTTTAATGCCAAAAACTATAAGAATTGCTACCAGAAAAAGCCCTTTGGCATTATGGCAAGCTGAAAAAGTAAGCGAATTAATACAAAATATTGATAATTCTATTGAAATAGAATTAATTAAAATAACTACCACGGGTGATAAAATACAAGACAAGCCTCTATATGAAATTGGGGGAAAATCCTTATTTTTAAAAGAACTGGAGCAAGCTTTGCTAGAAAATGATTGTGATATAGCTGTGCATTCTATGAAAGATATGCCAGCAGAGTTACACGAAGAGTTGATTGTAAGCGCTATATTGGAGAGAGAGGATGATAGGGATGTTTTAATCTCTAATAAATATAATTCTCTTGCTGAATTTACTGCTGATTCCTCAATCGGCACTTCAAGTGTCAGAAGAATATGTAACTTAAAATATGAATATCCAAATATTAAGATATCTGATATGCGTGGGAATATTGATACTAGGATTAATAAAGTTATAAATAACGAAATTGAAGGAATAATATTAGCTGCAGCTGGAGTAAAGAGGCTTGGTTTAAAAAAACATATCACATCCTATATGGATAAAAAGACATGGGTCCCTGCCATTGGTCAAGGAGCTATAGGTGTAGAGACAAGAAAAGATAATGTAGTAGTTAATAACTTAATAAAAAAGTTAGATCACAAGCTGACCAGCATATGTGTTAACGCAGAAAGAGAAATCAGTAAATTTTTTGAAGCTAGCTGCAGTATGCCCATAGCAGCAAATGCTATAATTCATAACAATAAAATCTCTATATCATCAATGGTCGGAAGTTTGAACGGGAGTAAAAAAATATATCATAAAGAAAATGGTTCTTTAGAAGAATATAAAAAAATTTCCAAGAAAGTTGCTATTGCTTTAGAGAAAAAAGGTGCCAGAGAATTACTATAATATGTTTATTTTAATTACACGACAATTAGAACAATCAGAGAAATTCTCAGATATTTTAAATAAAGAAAATATAAAAAATTTTATATTTCCTGTGATTGAGATTAAAAAAATTAAGCTAAGAGCTGTAGATCTAGAGAATATCAAAAACTCAGATCTCATAATATTCACTAGCCAAAATTCTGTAATATCATTAATTCAAGAGTTAGATGTTAAGAGTTTAGTTGGAAAAAAAATAGCAGCAATTGGTGAGTCTACAAAAAAAAATCTGAATAACTTAGGTGTTCATGTTGATATATGCCCAAAATCAGATTTTACGAGTGAATCTCTTTTTAAAGAAATTATAGGTAAAAATATAGTTAATAAAAAAATTATTATCATAAAAGGAGTTGGTGGAAGAGATTATCTGCATGAAAAACTATCGGAAGATAATTATATATTTAATGATCTTCACGTATATGAGAGAGAACTTCCTTCTAATATTGATTATTTATCAACGCGTATTTTTTTGGATATCACTCACATCTGCGTCACAAGTATTGCAGTTCTTGATAATTTTATAAAAATTTCTAATATTTTAAAATTAGAGATATCAGAAAATATTACTTTCATTGCTGGAAACATCAGGATTGCTGCCGTTGTTAGAGAGCGTTTTTTGAAAAATAAAATCATAGTCTCGTTGAATCCTAGTAATAAGGAAATGTTAAATATTCTCTTAGGTTAGAGATATCTATGCTTTGCCTATTTCTATAGCTTCATTAATCCATCTCTTAGCAAGAAGTTCTGAAGATTTATTTGAAATTATTTCTGAGCATTCTTTTGTGTCTTTTATATATTTATAGTCTCTGGTTATATTTGCAATTTTAAAATTTATATCACCTTTTTGTTTTTTACCAAGTATTTCTCCAGGACCTCTTATTTCTAAATCTTCTTTTGCAATTTCAAATCCATCATTACATCTTCTTAAAATATCAATCCTATTTTTTGCGATTTCACTCAATCCTTCTTTATACACTAAAATACATGTGCTTTTTTTCTCACCTCTCCCTACTCTTCCCCTTAATTGATGTAGTTGAGACAGCCCCATCCTTTCTGAATTCTCTATGATCATAACTGTTGCATTAGGCACATCAAGCCCCACTTCTATTATTGTTGTAGATACTAAAACATCTATATTGTGATTTCTAAATTTATTCATAACTTCTTCTTTCTCATTTATTTTCATTCTTCCATGAATCAGCCCTAACCTAATTCCTTGTAGTTCCTTCTCCAATTCTAGATGGGTATTAATTGCAGATTTACATTCTAGAGCATCTGACTCTTCTATTAAGGGGCAAACCCAATACACCTGATTTCCCTCTTTACATTGCATACTAATTCTTTCAAAAATTTCACTTCTACGATTTTCCGGCAAAGCTATGGTATTTATTTCTTGTCTTCCTTTGGGCATTTCATCTATCACTGAATAGTTTAAATTTCCATATAAAGTCATTGCTAATGTTCTAGGAATTGGTGTTGCTGTTAATATTAATTGATGGGGGTATGTCTCTAAATTTTTACCTTTTGTTGTTAATGTCATTCTCTGATGAACTCCAAATTTATGCTGCTCATCAATTATCACTAATGCTAGGTTGAAAAACTGAATTTGATTTTGTATTAAAGCATGCGTGCCAATAATTAAATCGATATTACCTAGCCTTATGTCCTCTATGATCATTTCTTTTTCTTTTCGCTTTATGCCCCCATATAACAAAGCTATGTTGATGTTAAAATCTTTTAACATTATTTTTATACTTTGAAAATGTTGGTGTGAAAGGATTTCTGTTGGGGCCATAAAAGCTACTTGGTAGCCATTACTTATCGCATGAAGCGCTCCGAACAAAGCCACCAATGTCTTACCTGAGCCTACATCTCCCTGAACGAGCCTCATCATTGGTGTATCATTCTGCATATCTTTTATAATTTCATCCATTACGATAATCTGTGATTTTGTTGGCAAGAATGGTAAGTTCGTGATGAGTTTCTTTATAGGCTTATTATTATCATTTAATTGGAATGAGTTTAATTTTTTATTGAAATTTCTTATCCTCTTAAATATTAACTGGTGAGCAAGAAGCTCCTCAAAAACTAATCTTTTTTTATTTTCATTATTGGAGCTAACTAAATCCTCGTAACTAGTATTTTTATTTGGCTCATGAATATTTAACAGAGCTGAATTTATATCCACCAAATTATATTTTTCTAAAATTTTTTTAGGAAGAATTTCTGGAAAAAATATTTTTTCAGATCTTAAAAATACCAGAGTTTGTTTTACAAAATTTCTAATACTGGATTGATAAAGACCTTCTGTAGTGGGGTATATTGGTGTCAAATATTTATCTAGTGGAGGCATATTATCCTGATCAAAAAAATTGCACTCAGGATGCACTATTTCTTTTATTTGATTATTATTTCTTATCTCTCCGAAACACCTTATAGATTTTCCTATGGAAAAATTCTTCATCTGACTTTTATTAAAGTAAAAAAATCTTAGTTGAATAGATCCTGTTCCATCAGAAACTCTGACCACGAACATTCTTTTTTTATAGAAAAATATATTTGCTTTCTCTACTACGCCCTCAATTAAAAAATTCTCACCCTCTTCTAAGTCAGAAATTTTTGTGATCTTTGTTTTATCTTGATATCTTATTGGTAAATGAAATAATAAATCTTCAGTAGAAATTATGCCTATTTTTTCTAATTTTATAAGCCCTTTCTCTCCTACTCCCTTAAGATCTAAAAGGCTGATAGTCACTGTAAATTACTTTACAGATGCTATCGCATCTATCTCTATTAACGAATCCTTAGGGAGACTGTTTATTCCTATTGCTGCCCTTGCCGGATATGGCTTATTAAAAATTTTTTCCATGTGCTCGTTTACTTTTGAAAAGTTTTTTAAATTCGTCAAATATACATTTAGTTTTAATATATTCTCTAGAGAAGAACCAGATTCCTCTAGAACATATTTTAAATTTACAAATACTTGTTTTATTTGCATATTTATATCGTCTGACACTAATATCATTTTATCTGGGTCTAGAGGAATTTGCCCTGATAAAAAAATAATATCCCCATATTTTACTGCTTGCGAATACGCTCCTATTGCTGACGGCGCTTTTTTTGTATGTATATATTCTTTTGTCATCATCCAATCGTCCTCATTACTTTATTTATATTTTTTAATTTCTTAAGTTCTTTTATTACATCAGCTAGCTGCTTTCTGTTTCTCACATCTATTGTAAAAACAAATGATGCGTATGGATTCTGAACCTCATCAAATTTTACATTTTCTATATTACACGAAAGCCCGGAAATTATACCAGCAACATTCGCTAGAACGCCTCTTTGTTTTTCCGAATACAACCTTATCTGAGTTTCATATTCACCAGTTACTTCGTCAGCCCACTCTATATATATTTTTTTAGCAATTGTCTTTTTAATATTTTTACAATTTGATCTGTGCACTAGGAAGCCATTGCCTTTTGACGTCACTCCAATTATTTCATCTCCAGGTATTGGTCGGCAGCACTTTGCATAATTCAATACTAATCCCTCAGTGCCTTTTATTGCTATATTATCCATTTTTTTTGTTCTTAAAACTTTTGAAAATAAATCCCTATATTTTTCCTTAACAAAGCTTTTTTTGTTAGTCATATTTTGAGCAGCTAAATGAGGAACTATATTTCCAAGGCCTATCTCTATAAATAGGGAGTCCTCATCTTCTAAATTATATTCATTTAGTAGCTTTCTTATTGATGAATATGGAATTTCTGTAAATGACGTGCCGTAATCGTTAAGAGCTTTATCTAATATTCTTAAACCTAAGTCTAGTGCTTGTGAGGTTTGTAGTTTTTTTAAGTAGTTTTTAATGCTGGTTCTCGCTTTTACTGTAACGATAAATTCTAACCACGCAGGATTGGGCTTACCTATTTGTGTTGTTATTATTTCAACTGTCTGGCCTGAGGATAATGGGGTACTTAAAGGCACATCAATACCATCAATTTTTGCTGCACTACATCTATTCCCAACATCTGAATGAATAGAATATGCATAATCTATTACGGTACTTCTATCAGGAAGAGATTTTATTTCACCTTTTGGCGTAAATACATATATCTCGTCTGGAAACAGATCTACTTTGATATTTTCTAGTAAATCTAAGGAGTTAGACGAATTTTCCCTCATTTCTAGGATTTTTTTTAACCAATCTCTGGCGTATGCTTGTGCTGACGAATGACCTCCAGTCTTATACTGCCAATGTGATGCTATTCCTGATTCTGCGAATTGATCCATTTCTTTAGTTCTGATTTGTATTTCTATTGGTATTGCATTTGGCCCAAATAAGACTGTATGTAGCGCTTGGTATCCATTAGATTTTGGTATAGCTATGTAATCTTTAAATTTTCCTGGCACAGGTTTAAATAAATTATGAGTAGCGCCAAAGATTCTATAACAATTATCAATTTTATTTGTCACTACTCGTAAGCCATAGATATCAAATACCGCGTTAAAACTTAATCTCTTAAGTTTCATTTTTTTATAAATACTATAAACATTTTTCTGCCTACCAAAAATTTCTGCCTCTATATTCAAATCACTAAGTCTTTCGTAAACTTTACTACTGATCTCATCTAGAAATTTTCTTTTATTACCTTTATGATTCTCTACTGCTTTTACTAGTATTTTATATCGAAGGGGGTTTAATGTTTTAAAAGAGATCTCTTCTAATTCTAGCCTGAGTTTGTTCATTCCAAGCCTTAAAGCAATTGGCACATAAATTTCTAAAGTCTCTTTGGCTATCCTAAATTTCTTTTCTTTTGACAGCCAGTCTAATGTCCGCATATTATGCAATCTGTCAGCTAACTTGACTAGAATAACTCTTAAGTCGTCTGACATAACCAGCATCATTTTACTAAAATTTTCTGCCTGCGCCTCATCTCTTGATAAAAGCTTGATATTATTAATCTTGCTCAAGCCATCCACTAGATTAGATATTTCGCTGCCAAACTTTTTTTTAATTTCTTCCTGTCCTACAGATGTATCTTCTACAACGTCGTGTAAGATTGCAGCTCCTATGCTTACAGCATCCATCCCCATTTCAGCTAATATGTAGGCTACAGATAAAGGGTGGTTTATATAAGGCTCACCACTTTTTCTTAATTGCCCTTGGTGGCTGGCATAGCTAAAGACATAAGCCTTTTTGATAAGAGCAATTTGATCTTTATCTAGATACGCTTTAGATTTCTTTAAAAGGCTGTTTAGTGCGGGGTTAGACGTACTTTGCTGACTCAAATTAGTTGTTTTTAAATTTGAAGTGTCAGCCATATCATATAGTTATCCAAAATTATAATGTCTCTGTATTCTCTTTTGCTTCCATCTGCTCGCTTGGCTCATCTTTGTTTTCTGCTTCTGTTACGTTATCAACCAGAACATCATCAGCCTTAGCTTCTATATCTTTTTTATCTGCTTCTGACTCTAATTCATCTGCGCTTACGAGAACTCCAATTTCAGCGTCAATTTCATCTTGAGCAAATATCCCCTCATCTTCTGAACTAATAGGTTTTTCATTTAACATTTCTTCTGTAATATTTCCTGCAGCGATCTCTCTCAGTGCAACTACAGTGGCTTTATCGTTATCCCACTCTAATGTTGGTTCTTTACCATTCATTAATTGTCTTGCTCTCTTGCTCGCAACTCTCACCAAATGAAATCTATTATCAACTTTCTCTAAGCAATCTTCTACTGTAATCCTAGCCATCTCTATTACCTTTAATTATTAAATGTTTATATTCAAATTCTACTTTAAAAACCCCTATCTATCAAAGGTTCTTTACGTATTTTCTCTTCTATCAACATATTCACATCAAGAACATAGGATAATAATTGCTGTTCTGCTAGCTCAAAATTATCGTTAACTAAGATATAATCATAATGTTGAGCCTGATTAAGCTCAATTTTCGCATTTCGGAGCCTCTCTAATATGACTTGTTCACTATCTGTTCCCCTATCTCTTAACCTTTTTTCAAGCTCTGGCAAAGAAGGTGGGAGTACAAATATATTTCTTGATAGAGGTAACTTTTTTTTAATTATTTCTGCTCCTTGGTAGTCAATTTCAAGTATTACGAGAATATTTTTTTCTATTAACTTAACAACAGAATTAATTAGAGTTCCATAAAAATTCCCATGAACATGAGCATACTCTAGATATTGTTTATTTTTTATCTTGTGCGAAAAATCATCTTGATCTACAAAAACATAATCAACCCCATCTATTTCTCCTTTTCTTGGTTTCCTTGTAGTTTCAGAAATACACACTGATATATCAGGGTTTAGAGACATTATTTTTTTTATCAAGCTGGTTTTCCCAGCTCCTGATGGTGCCGACACCACACAAAGACTTTTAAAAATATTGTCGCTAAAATTCTTTTCTTTAATCATTATTGGATAATTTTATAAGTATTGTTTTATTATATCTTGTTATTTTTTTTATTTCTAAAGATATTTAAAATTAACTATTGTCCTACGGAGCTGATAATATGATTTTTATGTTACGAAAATCTTAAGATTTTATTAAATTTTTATGACGAATATTTACCTTAATAAATTTGTCATATATTGATGAGATATTTTACATCACAAAATTAAAGAAGAACTAAAACGGAGAAATAAAAATGTTAAAAATCTTGTTAAGCGCTTTAATTGTATTTGCAATTACTTCGCCATCTGCTTTCGCAAGAGATCAAATAAATATTGTTGGGTCCTCAACAGTGTATCCATTTGCTATTGTAGTGGCTGAAAAATTTGGGAAAATCACAGACTATAAAACACCAAAAATTGAAGCTACTGGCTCAGGTGGTGGTTTAAAACTTTTTTGTGCCGGTGTAGGTCCGCAATATCCAGACTTTACAAACTCATCAAGAGCTATAAAGAAAAATGAAATTAATAGATGTAAAAAAAATGGAGTTGGAGATATTACTGAAATTAAAGTTGGTTACGATGGTATTGTTGTTGCTAACTCAAAGTCTTCTGAGAAATTTTTTTTAACCAGAATGGATTTATATCTAGGATTAGCAAAAGATATTCCTAGCCCAGATGGTTCTGAGAATTTTATCTCTAATCCTCATAAGACCTGGGAAGATGTTAATCCTAAATTACCAGCTATTAAAATAGAAGTGCTTGGCCCTCCTCCAACATCAGGCACAAGAGATGCTTTTGTTGAACTGGCTATGGAAGAAGGCGGTTGTGAAAAAATCAAATGGATTCAATCTCTAAAAAATACTAATAAGTATGAGTATAAATTGAAATGTCATACAGTTAGAGAAGATGGCCCTTATATTCAGGCTGGTGAAAATGACAACTTAATGGTTCAAAAATTAGTTTCTAATCCAAATGCATTAGCAATTTTTGGCTTTAGTTTCTTAGATCAAAATTCTGATAAAATACAAGGTGCGATCATAAATGGCGTAAAACCGTCTTTTGAAAACATCTCTGCAGGAAAATACCCTATATCGAGACCGCTATTTTTCTATGCAAAAAATTCTCACTTAGATATTATTCCTGGTATGAGAGAATATGTTGAAATGTTTTTAAGCGATGACGCTTCAGGAGAAGATGGTTATTTAGGAGAAAAAGGTTTAATACCTATGCCCCAAAATGAACGCTCTATAATTAATCCACAGGTCATAAAATTTACATGGATTGTTAGAGACATATCTCCATCAAAAAAAAATAATTAAGAAATTTTATACTTAGCAGAGAAGAATCAATTCATTTTTTTATGTGTAATTTCGGAAAATTTTTTTTATGAGAATTTTTGAAAGATATTTAACTGTTTGGGCAAGCCTTGCAATTTTGTTAGGATTATTTTTAGGACTTAGTTTTAATAAGTTTTTCATAGGTATTACCTACTACAGTTATGCAAATATAAATTTAATTATTGCTTTGCTTATTTGGGTCATGATTTATCCAATGATGTTAAGCGTGGATTTTCAATGCATTCAGAAAGTCTGGGATAAGCCAAATGGTCTGTATCTAACAATATTTATGAATTGGTTAATTAAGCCATTTTCTATGGCTGCAATAAGTATATTATTTTTCCATTATATATTTTCTGATTATGTGAGCGTAAAAGATGCAAATAGTTATATTACTGGAATGATATTACTAGGTGCGGCCCCATGCACTGCCATGGTTTTTATATGGTCAAAATTAGCTGGTGGTAATACCAACTTCACATTACTTCAAGTTTCAATTAATAATTTAATTTTAATAGTTGCTTTTCCTATCATCACAAAACTACTTCTTGATGCTACAGGTTTAAACATACCATGGGGCACACTAATTGGATCAGTTGTTTTATATATTATTTTACCACTCGCTATTGCTGTGCTAACTAGGTATATATTTCTTAAAAATAATTCAGATAAAATTAATAAATTATCAGGTAGTTTAAAACCATACTCAGTTTTAGGCCTACTACTAACAGTAGTAATACTTTTTGGCCTTCAGGCAGAGAAAATTAGCGGCAACCCTTTTGTTATACTATTAATATCAGTTCCATTAATAATTCAATCAGTTGGTATTTTTGCAATTACTTATTACCTAGCATTTAAACTCTCTATTCCCTATAATGTAGCGGCTCCAGCAGCTTTAATAGGCACATCAAATTTTTTTGAATTAGCCGTGGCTGTAGCAATCAGTCTATTTGGCCTTGATTCTGGGGCAGCGCTAGCAACAGTTGTAGGTGTGTTGGTAGAAGTACCAATAATGCTGATACTAGTTAATTACGCAAATAGAACAAAATATTATTTTAAGGAAACATAGATGGAATTAGTAAAAACAACAGATAATTATACTATCTACAAAAAGAAATCTGGTAGATACGCGGTTAGAAATCAAGAAAATGCTTTTGTATCAGCTAAAGAAAAAGTGGAAATTTTATTAAAAGAAAAACTAATAAAATTATCACCTTCTAAGAAACCAGTTGAAGAAGCGCCTGCTGCTGAAGCGCCTGCTGCTGAAGCGCCTGCTGCTGAAGCGCCTGCTGCTGAAGCTGACAAATAAAGTAATTTATCTTTTTCTACTTATTGAGAAATCTGCTAAAAAGCTTAACAACGAACCTATTTCAGAGTTCTCAACGACTTTTAGATTCTCTTTGGCCAAATTCACAAATTCTTTTGCTTTCTCCTGAGTTAATTTTATTGAATCTGTATCAAAAATTATATCTCTTAGTATTAAGAAATCTTCAATTTTTCTTTTCTGAATTATTTCTCTCAAGATTTTTTTTTGTGGCGCTGAGCAGTTTTCATAAGCATAAATGAAAGGCAGCGTAATTTTACCGCCACTCAAATCATCGCCGATATTTTTTCCTATTTGATCATTTGACTCCGCTGTATAATCCAAAATATCATCTGAGATTTGAAATGCCAAACCTATATTTCTGCCATATGAAGCTAAGTTTTTTCTCACATTATCATCACATCCCGATAAAACAGCTGTACATTCGCATAAAGCTTCAAATAAGGCTGCTGTTTTATACTCGATAACCTTCAGGTACTGATCAACGTTTGTTTCTACTTGATCTACACACATTAATTGAAGAACTTCCCCTTTAGCGATTGTGTTGGTTGCATAAGATAGAATTTTCATAATTTCCATATCATTTATTTCAACCATAATTTGAAATGCCCTAGAATATAAAAAATCTCCTACTAAAACGCTAGCTTCGTTCCCCCATATCTTATTAACAGTATCTTTTCCTCTCCTCTTCCCTGATATATCCACTACATCATCATGCAACAATGTTGCAGTATGTATAAACTCTATGATTACAGCTAATTTATAGGATTTTTCTTTTTCTAAATTTAATGCATTACCAATGATAGCAACAAGAATTGGTCGAATTTTTTTTGAGGGGGCATCTATAATATATTTTGAAACCTTATCTATTAATTCAATATCGGATTCTAAATAATGTGATATTAGAATCTTTATCTCTGCGATCTCGCTTTCCATGTTCTTGTTTATAGTGTTGTAATCCATAAATTAGCCTTAAATTTATTGTAATTTTGATAAATAATGATGATTGTAACAAAATATCATCATATTCTTAACAATACATTGACCTATATTTTGCATGTAGGTAGAATACTCGACCTAATGTGTAAATTTATAAAGAGAATGATATGTATGCTGTAATAAATACTGGTGGAAAACAATATAGAGTTTCTAAGGGTGATACCATCCAAATAGAGAAATTAGATAAAGACGAAGGAGAAACTATTCTTTTTGATAAGGTTCTTTTAATTTCTAACGATGGAAAAGTAACAATTGGTAAACCATTCCTTGAGACAGGTAAAATTGAAGGCGTTGTAAAAGCCCAAGGTCGAGATAAAAAAGTTAGCATCATCAAATTTCATAGAAGAAAACACTATAAAAGACAGGCTGGGCATAGACAAAGTTTTACCCAGGTTGAAATAACAAATATAGCTGAGGGTTAAGAAATGGCTCATAAAAAAGCAGGTGGTAGTACTAGAAACGGAAGAGATTCGGAGTCTAAAAGACTTGGAGTTAAAAAGTATGGTGGTGAGTTAGTTAAAGCTGGCAATATCATTATCAGGCAACGTGGTACCAAAGTTCACCCTGGTGAAAATGTAGGATGCGGAAAAGATCATACTCTTTTTGCAACATCTGCCGGTCATGTCAAGTTTTCGATAAAAGGCCCAAATAATAAAAAATTTGTTAGCATAATTTCTGCATAATATTTTATTTTCCTAAATAATATTTTTATATTAAAAATCTAATTTTATACGTTTAACGTATAATCACTCCTATACTAAATTTGAGACGAATATTATGAAGTTTGTAGATGAGGTAGAAATTGAAGTAAGAGCAGGCAAAGGCGGGACAGGAATAGCTAGTTTCAGAAGAGAGAAGTATATAGAGTATGGTGGGCCAGATGGTGGAGATGGTGGTGAAGGTGGTAGCATCTACCTTAGAGCAACAAAGAGTTTAAATACCCTTGCTGATTTTAGAACCAAGAAGATCTTCGTTGCGCAAAGTGGCGGGAGCGGCATGGGGAAGAATAAAACAGGTAGAAAAGGGGATGATTTAGAAATACTTGTTCCACTTGGGACGATGGTCCGTAATATAGAAAACAATGTATTTATAAGTGAATTGATGCAAGACCAAGAGCGACTTCTTGTGGCTCAAGGTGGTAGATACGGTCTTGGCAATGTGAGATTTAAGTCTTCTACGAATAGAGCTCCTCGAAAATGTACAAAAGGAGAGCTTGGTGAAGAATTACATCTTAAATTAGAATTAAGGTTGTTAGCTGATGCTGGCTTTCTTGGAAAACCTAATGCTGGAAAGTCTTCTCTGCTTAGAGCAATGACTAAAGCGAAACCAAAAGTTGCTAATTATCCATTTACTACATTAAACCCTTCACTTGGGGTGGTTGATATCGGTTTTGGCGAAAGCTATGTTGTCGCCGATATACCTGGTTTAATAGAAGGTGCGGCTGAAGGTATTGGATTAGGGACTCAATTTTTAAAACATTTATCCAGAACAAATATTCTTCTTCATGTTGTGGATGTTCAGAACATTAAAGACAACAAAGTAAACCAAGATCTATCTGAGATTAATTTAGAATTACACAAGTTTGACAAAGATTTGAGTGATAAAAAACAGTATATTATCTTCAATAAGATTGATTTGCTATCTAGTGAGGATATAGGCAATCTTAAAAAAGAAATTTTTAAAGAATATGATAAAGATGATGTATTTTTTACTTCTGCAGTTAACAACGAAGGTATAGAGCAACTTAAAAAATATATATTGCAGAAAATAAAGGAGCTAAAACAATAATTTAAGAGAACTTTTTTATTATTTATATTAATATAAGATAAAATTACGGTTAATCAAATATGACTGATAAAGTAAATAATATAACTGACTTAGAATTATCAATACTTTCTTTGCAGAAAAAAGCCTCCTTCATCAATGAAAAAATTAAGGTCTATAATCGATCTTCAGGTAAAAAATCCTCTGGGCTTAATAAAAACCATATAAGTTTAGAAACTAAGATAAAATCTAAAGTTCAAGTATTAGAGGAAAAACTAAACCACGAGCTTAAAAAATCGAAAAAAAAACAAAAATCTTTAGTCTTGATGGCCTATATAATAATAATACTATTATCGCTATTAATCTTTACTCTGGAAATTAGTTTTATTTAATTTAATAAATATATTATGAAAGAAACTTGGGTTATTAAAATTGGAAGCTCTCTAATCACGAAAAGTTCAACTGGACTTAATATTAAGAATATTAAAAGCTGGGCTTCTCAGATTAATGAATTAGTTAATAGCAATATAAACGTTATTATTGTTTCATCAGGAGCTATTGCTGAAGGTATGAATAGACTTGGTTTGGTTAAAAGACCAACATCAGCTAGTAAACTCCAAGCATTAGCCGCTATAGGACAAATGGGGCTTGCTCAGGTATACGAAGTTGCTTTCAAAAAATATAATATATTGACCGCGCAAATGCTCTTGACTCATGATGACTTAAGCAGCAGAGCGAGATACCTGAATGCAAAAAATACACTCAATAATCTAATTAAATATAAAACTATACCTGTTATCAACGAGAACGATACTGTGTCTACTGAGGAAATAAAATTTGGTGATAACGATACTTTAGCTGCTTTAGTAGCAAATTTGAGCGAGGCAAGCTCATTAGTTATTCTTACAGACCAAGATGGCTTGTATACTAGTGATCCTAGCATTGATAAATCATCCGAACTAGTTAATTCTATATCTATTTCTGATAAGAAACTTCTTCAATATGCTGGGCCAAGTAATAATAATTTGGGCAGAGGTGGTATGATTACTAAAATCTCAGCTGCGAAAATAGCTGCGAAATCTAATACAAAAACTATTATTTTAAATGGAACAAAAGCTAATATTTTATTAAAATTATTTAATAAAGAAAAAAATATTGGGACAATTATTTATAATAAAAATACTGCTGTAAAGTCAAAAAAGCAATGGATAGCTAATTCTTTAAAGATTAAGGGCTCTCTAATTATTGATGCTGGCGCTGGAAATGTAATTAAAAAATCCGGAAAAAGTCTTTTACCTGTAGGAATTAAATCCATAAGTGGCAACTTCCATAAAGGTGATATGGTCACAATTTGCGATTCTGACAATATAGAAATTGCTAAAGGTCTTGTAAATTACGATGCAAGACTTCTAGAGAAAATTATTGGAAAATCTACTCTAGAAATAAAGAATGAATTCACTGTATTTGATAGCGAAGAAGCTATTCACAGAGACAATATGATTTTATCTTAACTAAGATCAACTATCTGCTTGTTAAGTCTACTCTTGTATCTAGCGGCTTTATTTTTATGAATAATGCCTTTTGACACACTACAATCAATTACTGGCACAGCTTTCTTGTAATTCTCACCTGCTAGTGATTTATCACCAGAATTTATTGCCTTAACAACATTTTTAACAAATGTTCTAAGTTTTGTCTTTAAAGCGACATTTCTCTCTCTTCTTACTAGAGACTGTCTAACTCTTTTTTTAGCTTGGGCAGTATTTGCCATAGGTCAATTACCTTTGTTAATAAAAGACAATAATATGAGGTTTTATTGCTTATTTGTCAATAAGAAAGTAAATATTTTTAAAATTATATATAATTGCGAGATGTCTCTATCTTTAAAAAACAAATTCTTTCAAAATATATCGACCGTATCGTTCTTTACTATGCTTTCTAGGGTTTTCGGCTATGTTAGAGATGCAGCTATATTTATTTTTATAAGCAATACCTCTGGTGCTTTGGATGCGTTTTTTGTTGCTTTTAGGATCCCAAACTTTTTTCGAAGAATATTTGGAGAAGGGGCTTTGTCTATTGCATATATTCCAGTATTAAGTGACTACAAAAACAATAAAGAAGAAAATGAGACTAAAGACTTTATTAACTCCTCTTTAACAACATTAGCTATAACTCTATTTATAATTTCTATAATTGGAGTACTTATAGCCCCAATTTTAATTATAATAATCGCACCAGGCTTTATTAACTCAGAATTTGGTCAAAATGAATTGTCCTCAAGCCTCCTTAGAATAACTTTTCCGTATATGTTATTTATATGTTTAACAGCTGTCGCTGGCAGTATTTTAAATACGTATGAAAAATTTGCTGTGCCGGCTTTCACTCCTGTTATATTAAATATATCGCTTATAATAAGCGCTATATTTATATCACCATATTTTGATAAACCAGTATTCGCGCTAGCATGGGGGATATTAATTGGTGGGATAGGCCAATTATCTTTTCAACTATACCCTTTAAGAAAAATGGGTTTGTTCCCACGATTTAAGCTGATTAAAAATCATCCTGGCATAAAAAAAGTAAAGGAGCTTATGCTACCTGTAATTTTTGGCTCTTCTGTGACACAGATTAATCTTATATTTGACACTGTTATTGCTTCATTTTTAATTACCGGAAGCATAAGTTGGCTATACATGTCAGATAGATTTGTTGAGCTTCCACTGGCTTTATTCGGAATATCTATAGCTACTGTCCTACTCCCAAAATTATCTGAATATTATAGTAAATCTGACTCTGTATCATATAATTCAACTTTAAATTGGGGTTTGAAGTTAGGAATAATAGTTGCCTTACCAACCACCATGGGATTAATCCTACTATCAGAACCTATACTTATTAGTCTTTTGCAATATCGTGAATTTAGTACGCACGATGTTCAGATGACTTCTTTAAGCCTCATGGCTTTTGCATCAGGCTTGCCAGGCATGATTGGTGCAAAAATCCTAGTTACCAACTATTATTCAAGAAAAAATACCGGCTACCCTGTAAAGGCAGCTTTAATTGCCGTTATATGTAATTTTATTTTAAATATTATATTTGTTTTATATTTAATTAATTCTGAGTTTGTCGGCACACATTTAGGTTTAGCGCTCGCGACTTCGATATCAGCATATGTGAATTTTTATTTTTTACTTAAAACATCCATTCGAACAAAAATAATAACAATTGATGTTAGCGTTAAAAAGGTTTTAGTAAAATCAATAATCGCAACCGTAATTATGTCTGTATTTATCTTATATTTTGACTTAAGTTTAACTGCGTGGGTAAATTTAAATTTAGTAGACAGATTAGTTAACTTATTGGGAATAGTTATAACTTCAGCAGCAATATACTTTTTGTTGTTGATTACATTTAAAATTCTTCCAAAAAATATTAATAGCTAAAAATATGAAAATTATAAGAGATATAAAAAAACTCAGATTGAGTGAACCAATCACTGCAACTATAGGAGCATTTGATGGTCTACATATAGGTCATCAAAAAATTATCCGTAATATCGTCGATTTATCTATAAAAAATAATACAAAAAGTGCATTAATAACTTTCAATCCTTTGCCTAAGGTTTATTTTGCTAAAAAAAATTTCCAACTCTTATCTATGCACAAAAAAGTAAATATTCTGAGTGCTTTTAATTTAGATTACTTGGTGATTTTAAGATTTAATGATGAATTACTATCTACAAGCTCAAAAGAATTTGTAGAAGATATTTTAATCAATAAACTTAATATAAAAGCTTTATCTGTAGGAGGTGATTTTAAATTTGGCTACAACCAAGAAGGCAGTGTTGATGACCTCGTAAATTATTCTAAAAAAGGCTATTTTTCAATTAATCTAGAGAGAAAACATAGTATTGAAAATATTAGAGTTTCAAGTTCTCTAATAAGAGATTCTATTGTAAATAATAATTTTGAAAAAGCCTCAAAAATGCTTGGTAGGCCATACTCAATATCTGGTAAGATAATGCACGGAGATAAGAGAGGTTCTACGATAGGCTTTCCAACTGCAAATATAAAATTAGAACCCAATGTTTTACTAAGTGGTGTTTATGCTGTCTCAACATTCATAGATAATAAAAAATATCATGCTGTTGCAAATATAGGGTACAAACCTACTTTTAATGGTGAAAAATATTTATTTGAGGCCCATATATTTAATTTTTCTGGTAATTTGTATGGCAAGAGACTGGAATTTGATATTGTCTCAAAGGTTAGAGAAACAAAGAAATTCAGCGGTATTGAAGAATTAAAAAGAAATATAAACCATGATATTAAGTTAACAAAAAAAATATTTAAAATATAATGAATGACTATAAAAAAACCTTAAATTTACCTAAAACTGAATTTCCAATGAAGGGAAATCTTCCTACTAAAGAACCCTTGATCCAAAAAAAATGGGAAGATGACGATCTGTACAATAACTTGCTTAAGAAGAATAAAGACTCAAAAAAATTTATACTTCATGATGGCCCTCCATATGCAAATGGTGATATTCATATTGGCCATGCTGTAAATAAAATATTAAAAGATATTATTCTAAGATCTAAAATATTATCAGGATACAGCACGCCATTTATTCCTGGGTGGGATTGCCATGGATTACCAATAGAATTAGAGGTTGAGAAAAAAATTAAGAAAGGAGTAAATGTCTCTGATAAAGACTTTAGAAATTTGTGTAGAGAATTTGCTGCTGAACAGGTTGAGAGGCAGAAAAAGGATTTTAAGCGTCTTGGTATTCTAGGTGATTGGGATAACCCATATTTAACATCTGACAAAGAGTTTGAATCTTCAACATTAAAATCTCTGGAAAAAATATATAATAACGGTCATTTACAAAAGGGCTTTAAACCTGTTCATTGGTGCGTTAAATGTCAATCTGCTTTAGCTGAGGCTGAGGTTGAGTATGAGGAAAAAGAATCTACTGCTATTGATGTGAAATTTGACTTAATTTCTAATATTGACTTATTAAAGCCCTTTGAAGTAAATGAAGTAGCTCTCAAAACCTCAATTTTAATCTGGACTACTACTCCGTGGACTCTTCCATCTAATCAATCTGTGGCTATTAATAGTAATTTTAATTACATTTTAATATCAGATGGATCAGAAAATTATATTATAGCTGAAGATTTATTTGATAAATTTTGTAAAAGAATAGAAAAAGAATTTAGCATAATTTCTTCTTGCGAAGGATCAGAACTTATTGGTTTAAAAATAAAGCACCCTTTCTTAGATAATAAAATTGAAATTATAGATAGCGATCATGTTACTACTGAATCAGGGACGGGTTGTGTCCACATTGCGCCAGCACATGGAGCTGAAGATTTTGTATTAGGAAAAATTAATAATTTAAAGATCCTAAATCCAATATTAAGTAATGGCGTTTTTTCTGGGGACCCTAAAGAACTCAATGGAACTCATGTTTATAAGCTTGATGAGTTAGTTATTAATTTACTTTTGCAAAATAATTCTCTACTAAGAAAAAATAAATTTAGGCACTCTTATCCTCATTGCTGGAGGCATAAAACACCATTAATTTATAGAGCTACTCCACAATGGTTTATTTCTATGAATAAAAATAAATTATTATCAAATGCTATCGCTAAAAGTTCTGAGATTAACTGGATTCCCTCTTGGGGAGAAGCACGCATACAAGGTATGCTTAATGATAGGCCTGACTGGTGTATATCAAGGCAAAGAAAATGGGGTGTTCCAATAACACTATTAATAAACAAAAAAACTGGTGAGCCTCATTCTAATACGTCCATAATTTTTACTCGAGTTTGCAAGTTAGTAGAAGAATATGGTATTGAAAAATGGTTTGATATAGATATCGCTGATCTGATAGATAATCCAGATGACTATGAAAAAGTCCAAGACACACTAGATGTTTGGTTTGATTCAGGCACCTCTCATGCGGCCGTATTAAAAGGCAATGATGCGCTTTCGTTTCCTGCTGATCTTTATCTAGAAGGATCAGACCAACATAGAGGTTGGTTTCAATCATCACTCCTGACATCAATAGCAATTAGTAATACTGTTCCGTATAAATCAGCAATGACACATGGCTTTACCGTGGATGCCAAAGGCAATAAGATGTCAAAATCTAAAGGGAACGTTATTGCTCCTCAAAAAATAATAGATAGATTAGGCTCAGATATACTAAGATTATGGGCCGCTTCTACAGACTCATCTTCTGAAATGAATGTGTCAGACGATATATTAAACCAAACGTCTGACAAATATAGAAAGATCAGAAATACAATTAGATTTTTATTATCAAATATAGAAGATTGCGACTCGGAAAAATTTTCTTCAGCGCCAATAAGCATAGAGTTAGATAAATGGATATTAAAGAAAGCGAGTAAAATCCAAAATGAGATAATCAAACATTTTGAGTCCTATAATTTCCATTTATTATCACAAACAATCCATAGTTTTTGCGTTAATGAGTTAGGATCGTTTTATCTAGATATAATAAAAGATAGACAGTATACCTGTAAGAAAAACTCTCAAGAAAGACTTTCGGCACAACATACAATGTATTTAATTACTAAAATGTTACTAAGTTGGATAGCACCGATATGCCCACATACTGCAGAGGAGGCTTGGAGTCATCTTGAAAAGAAAGAAGGTAAGTCTATTTTCTATAATACGTGGTATGAGTTAAATCCAAATCTTGTTTCGGAATGCAAAATTAGCGACAGTGATTGGAAGGAAGTGATAGATCTTAAGAAAGTTATATCAAAATGCTTAGAAGAGAAACGTATTGAGAATATTATTGGATCACCATTAGACGCTGATATCATAATTTATTGCACACAAAATTTATATAATATTTTAAAAATTTTTGACAAAGAGTTAAAATTTATTTTTATAACTTCAGGTGTTGTTATAGAAGAAATAAAGTCAGAAAACCTATTAAAATCTATAGACATAGATAATGATAAGGTTAGTATTGATATTATCAACTCTGCAAATAAAAAATGTAATAGATGCTGGCATAAATGTAAAAGTGTAGGAGAAAATAAAGAATATGACAATATATGTGTCAGATGTATTTCAAATGTGTATGGAGAAGGAGAAGTAAGGAAAAATGCTTAAAAAAAAATTTCTCGTTTTTTTAATAATATTATTTGTTTTTTTTCTAGACTTAATAACTAAAAATTACGCCGTAAGTAGTTTAATAATAAATCACTCAGTCTCGATAAATAACTTCTTCAATTTAACACTGGCTTTCAATTATGGTGCTGCATTTAGTTTCTTAAGTGATGCAGGTGGATGGCAAAGATGGTTCTTTATTTTATTCACTTCCATAATAATTTTAGTTCTCTCTTATATGATTGTAAAAGATAAAGATAATGAGTATATAGCCTTAAGCTTTATTTTAGCTGGGGCTCTTGGTAATTTATACGATAGATTATTTCTTGGTTATGTTATTGATTTTATAGAGATTCACTACGGAAACTTTTATTGGCCTATTTTTAACATAGCCGATATTTCCATTTCTATAGGTGTTATATTATTGTTGTACACAACTTTTATAAACCGTAAGAAGAGTCTATGAATATAATATTAGCTAACCCTAGGGGATTTTGCGCTGGTGTTGATCGTGCTATTGATATTACTAATAAGGCTTTAGATATATTTGGTGCGCCAATATATGTTAAGCATGAAATTGTACACAATAAATATGTAGTTGATGGCCTAAAAGAAAGAGGTGTTATTTTTATTGAAGACATTGCAAAAGTTCCGGAACACTCTATTTTAATATTTAGTGCTCATGGGGTATCAGATGATATTATTAAACAGTCCGAAAAGAAAAATCTAAAAGTTTTTAATGCTACCTGCCCTTTAGTTACTAAAGTTCACATGGAAGTACTAAGGCTCTCTTTAAAAAATATTAATACCATTTTAATTGGGCACAAAGGTCACCCAGAAGTGGAGGGAACAATGGGTAGATATATTTCTAAATCTAACTCTCAGATGATTTTAGTAGAAAATGAATATGATATAGAAAATTTAAGTTTTGATATCAATAAAGAAGTTGCGTATGTTACCCAAACTACTTTATCTATAGATGACACAGAAAATATCATTAACGCTATTAAAAATAAATATATAAATGTTATAGAGCCAACTAAAGGAGATATTTGCTATGCCACAACAAATAGACAGGCTGCTGTCAAATATCTCACTGAGAAATGTGACATAATTTTTGTAGTCGGATCTGAAAATAGCTCTAACTCAAATAGATTGAAAGAAATTGCCACACGTGCTGGCGTACCTTCCTATTTAGTTGATAGCGCTGATGATTTAGATATTAAGTGGTTAATTAATAAACAGAATATAGGCCTTACAGCTGGTGCTTCTGCACCAGAAATACTAGTTCAATCAATAATTACAAAACTTAAGAGATTTGGAGCTCTAGATGTTATTGATTCTATTGGGGTAGAAGAAAACATAACCTTTAAAATTCCTAAAGAATTAATGATTAAGAGATAATGTTATGCACCAATTACTGCAAAATAAACAGTCGAAGCACAAATTATAATCCCTAAAGATAAAGCAACTATTCTAAAAATATCCATTCTAAACTCCTTTTTTTATGTATTCTGACATAAAATAACTATTTTTAAAATTAAAATTTTTAATCTTGTATGCCTGACTAATTTAGTAACAATTTCTTTGAAATTCAAACTTGTTTAAATAAATATACAATAAGAGATTACATACATTCCAACATTAATTTTTTAACAATTTTAGCAGATGGAATAGCTGTTAAGATACCGTACCTGTAATGACCAAAATTATAAATGATTCTTTTATCTTGACTATCATTTTTTATATATGGAGCATCAGTATTCGTATATGGCCTAAAACCAAAAGATTGCGTTATATCTGAAATGCTTAATTCTGAGGAAAATATCTCAGATAATGATTTTAATAAGTAACTATTTGCTTCTTTAGTAATACTATTATCAAATCCTACATCCTCAACCGTAGCACCTACAAGTAAGTTAGTCTCTCCTTTGGGAATTATGTAATAATCATTATAAAATAGAACGTTATCTATAATTTTTTTATTTGCTTTAATATTGATTACTTGACCCTTTATAGGTTTTAGAATTATTTCATTATTCTCTAGTATCTCATTACTCCAGGTACCCGCTGTAACAACAAAGAAATCATAATATTTATTTTTTTTTAAATTTACATAATTATGAATTTCTTTTACATCTTCTTTAATAAATTTAATATTTTTTTGTTTTAATTTTTTTTTATAATAAAGAATTAAAGATACGGGATCTATAATATAGATTCCTTCAACCTTGAGATAGTTCTTATACACTCCTCTTATATTCTCTTCTTCTGTATTTAGTTTTTTTTCAAAAAAATTAGATTTTACATAATCATTGTCGTGATACCATTTTTTTGAGCTCTCAAGATTATCACCAAAAATTAATATATTTTTTTTATCGTGCGATATGATTTTTTTATCTTCATTACTCAAGTTGTCAAAAAATTTATAGTATTCCTTGTGCCCTAAAGCGCAAAGATCCTGCATTTTTTTTGAATTTTTCCATGGCCTTAGCGGGAGCATTATGCCTGCGGCTGACTTTGAGGAACGCCCTTCTTTTTCAGCGTCAAGTATTGTTACATCATAACCATTTCTTTTTAGCTCTAGAGCTGTTGTAAGACCTACTATTCCGGCTCCTATTATTAAGCATTTGGTCATCTTTTAACTAATGTTCCTATTCCTTCATTTGTAAATATCTCTAATAAAACGGAATGCTGTATTCTTCCATCTACAATGTGTGCCATTTTAACGTTATTTTCTATCGCATTAAGGCAAGCTTTTATTTTTGGAATCATGCCTCCTGTTATAGTCTTTATACTAATCAATTCTTCTATTTCATTAAGACTCAAAGAAGAAATTAATTTTTTATCTTTATCGAGAACACCAGTTTGATCAGTTAAAAAAATTAATTTTTCTGCAGATAATTTTAATGCTATCTGACTTGCAGCAAGATCAGCATTTATATTATAAATATTATTTTTCTCGTCGTATCCAAGTGGGGCAATAACAGGGATGTATCCTGAATTCATTAATTTATATATATAATTTGTATCAATATTGTGAATCTCTCCAACGTATCCATAGTCAACTTTTTTTGATATATATTTTTTTACTTTTATAGATGAGTTACCCTTTGCTATACCTAATGCGTTTCCACCATTACCATTTATCAAATCAACTATCTCTTTATTAATAACGTCACTCAAAGTATTTGACACTACCTCTATAGTTTCTTTATCTGTAACTCTCATTCCATCTATAAAATTTCTTTTTATACCGACTTTCTCTAGCTGTTTATCAATTTGCGGCCCACCACCGTGAACTACGATAACATTTATACCTACCTGTTTCATAAGTGCTATATCTCTAGCAAAACTAAATTTTAATTTATTTTCAACCATTGCGGCACCACCATATTTTACTACACAAATTTTATTAGAAAATTTTTGTATGTATGGAAGAGCTTCTGTTAAAATCTCTACTACTTGCTTTGCTTTATTTTTTTCCATTTGGTATCTCTATTTTTGGATCAATTTTATATATTTCTTCTACAAACTTTTCCTTTATCATCAATAACTCTTCTTCTGTATCAGCCTCAAACCTCATAACTAAACAGGGGTTTGTATTAGATGCTCTAATTAAGCCCCACCCATTTTTATAATCAGCCCTTAATCCATCCATTGTAGATATTTCTGAATTTGGGAATCTTGATTCTTTAACAAATTTTTTCATAAATTCATGCTGAAACCCATCCTTATCGAGAATGATATTAATTTCAGGGGTAGTATATGAAAATGGTAGCTCACTAAATAACTCGTTACTTGTTTTATCTTGATTAGATATTATCTCTAGCATTCTAGCGCCTGTATAAACCCCGTCATCAAAACCAAACCATCTTTCTTTAAAAAATATATGCCCCGACATCTCTCCTCCAAGCATAGCATCGACTTCTTTCATTTTCATTTTTATGTATGAGTGACCTGTTCTACACATAATTGGAATTCCACCATTCTCTTTAATATATATAGGCAAATCTTTTGATGATTTTACATCATAAACAATTTTTGATTTTTTATGTCTTGATAAAATGTCTTGAGAATATAACATCATTTGTCTGTCAGGCCATAAGATGGCTCCTTTATTATCGATTATTAAGCATCTGTCTCCGTCTCCGTCAAATGCAATTCCTAAATCACATTTTTCTTTTTTCACTACAGATATTAAATCACATAAGTTTTTTGGATCTGATGGATTTGGGTGGTGATTTGGAAAATTCCCATCAATATCACAATATAAATCTATCACTTCTAAACCTAATTTTTTATATACCTTAAGTGCTATTGGGCCAGCCACTCCATTTCCAGCGTCAATCGCTATTTTTAATTTTTTATTAAGAGTTATATTTTTTAATACAGAATTTATATATTCATCGTTAATACTAATACTCTTTAGTTGCTCATTATTAGTATTTATATTCTTGTGAACAGTAGTATTTATGTTTTTATAGATTTCTTGTATTTCTTCTCCAGCTAAAGCGTTACCATTCATTATAATTTTTAGACCATTATAATTTTTTGGGTTGTGGCTACCTGTAATAATTACCCCAGAATTTAATTTGAAATGATTTACAGAGAAATACATTAATGGTGTTGCAACTTCTCCAATATCTATCACTTTTTTTCCAGACTCTAAAAAACCTTGAATGAGTGCTTGCGATAAAGATAAACTTGATAATCTTCCATCTCTTCCCACAACTATAGTGTCGTTATTTTCACGATATATTTTACATAATGACTCAGATATCTTTTTTACTGATTCTTCGGTGAGCTCTTCATTATAGATTCCTCTAATATCATAAGCTTTGAAGATATTTTTTGGGATTTGCATTTTAGCTTGTCCCACTATGACCAAAACCACCAGATGATCTTTTAGTTAACACAAATTCCTCAACAAAATTATACTCAATACTAATAACAGGGATCAACATAAACTGAGCTATTCTATCCCCAGGATTTATTGTGAATTTAATACCACTATTATTAAATAATGAAACCTTTAATTCTCCTTGGTAATCAGAATCTATAAGCCCAACTGAGTTTCCAAGTATTATTCCATGCTTATGACCAAGACCAGACCTAGGTAATATTATTCCTGCAAAATTTTTGTCTTCTATATAAAATGCAAGACCTGTTGGTATCAAGACTGTATTTCTTGAAGATAGCTCTATTGGATTATCAATGCATGCCCTTAAATCCATTGCTGCAGAACCTTCTGTAGCATATGTTGGCATCTCTATGTCTTTCCCAATTTTAGTATTTAGTATTTTTACTTGTATTTTTTCTGACATCTTTACACCTTATTTAATGATAAATATTTGAAATTTCTTCAACAAACTCAACTGCTAAATCTACTTTATTCTTTAATGCTAGTTTTTTTTCTAAGCCATCACCCCAGTACAAGGTAATTGAGTTGTCTGAAGTATCTATTCCTTCTGAGAAACTTACTTTATTTGCCGCTACTACAGAAACTTTTTTATCCTTAAGCTTTTTAATTGAATTGGCTTTTACATCACTGGTTTCTGCTGCAAAACCTACTGTAAATAAATTATATTTATTAGAAATTGTTTTTAATATATCAATATTTTTTATTAATTCTAAATTTAATGGCTCATCACTTTTAATCTTATTATTTGTTAAATTTTTTGCAGTAAAGTCAGAGACAGCAGCTACTGAAACGAATATGTCACAATCTATAATATTTTTTTCAACTTCGGAAAGCATTTCTTTTGCACTCTTAACATCAATAGACCTTATATCTTCTTTTTGCATATAATTACACGGGCCTTTGATGAGAATAACATTTGCACCATGATCATAAAAAGCATTTGCAATCTCGCAACCCATCATTCCAGAACTTCTGTTTGATAAGTATCTTACTGGGTCTATATTTTCTATTGTAGGTCCAGCAGTTATTATAATTTTTTTATTTTGAAATAATCTAGATTTTTTCTTTGTTAAATTATTTACATCTTCCACAATATCTCTTGGTTCTTTCATTCTTCCTGAGCCTATATCGCCACATGCCTGACTTCCGTATTCTGGCCCTGAAAAAATTACCCCTCTTTCTTTTAGTATTTTACAATTTTCCTGGGTAGCTTTGTTTGCCCACATATTTTTATTCATGCTCGGAGCTAAAATTATTTTTTTATCATACGCAAGACATGTAGTAGTAAGCATATCATCTGCCCTTCCATGTGTTACTTTTGCAATAAATTCGGCGGTCGTTGGGGCCACCAGTATGACGTCAGCCCATCTTGCAAGATCAATATGTAGCATGGGGTTTTCCTTCTCTACAGTGTTGTATTGGTAAACTTTCGCATTTGTTAATGTCTCAAACGTTAAAGGGGTTATAAATTCCTCAGCTGTTCGCGTCATAACAACTTTTACCTGATACTTTTGCTTCACTAATAATCTAGTTATTTCTGCTGCTTTATAAGCAGCAATACCTCCAGTTACTCCAAGCAATATTTTTATTTCTTCACTCATTTTGAGATTGTACAAGATTTCTAGATATCGTATCTAAAATATTTATTAAATACTCAATATCAGACTCCTCATGGTCTACTGATATAGAGATTCTTAACCGAGACTTACCTTCTTCTACAGTAGGAGGCCTGATCGCCGGAATATAGATGCCTTTTTTTAATAGCTCGTTACTTACATAAACTGCATCTTTACTGCTTCCAATTAGTAATGCTTGTATTTGAGAGCTACTATTTAGTGCATTAAAGCCTGATTTATTAATATTATTTTTAAAATACTCCACCAAAGAGAATAATTTCTCTCTTCTCCAGTTTTCTTTTTTTATAATCTGAAGAGATTTTCTTGTTGCTTCTACAGTATGGACAGGTATAGATGTAGAGTATATATAGCTTCTTGCTTTCTGCATTACGTATTCTACATGGTCAGTGTTTCCTGAAAAAAAAGCTCCAAAAGTTCCTACTGATTTTCCAAAAGTTCCCGTTATGAAAATATTATCTTTATTATTTAGTGATGAATTGTAAACCAAACCTCTTCCTTCTGGCCCATAAACACCTAATGCGTGAGCCTCATCTATTAATAAGTATGAATCATATTTAATAGATTTTGTATTTAATTTTTTTAAATTAGCTATATCTCCATCCATACTAAATAATGAGTCACTAATTATTAATTTATTCTCTGATTTTTTTAATTGGAGCAATATTTCTTCTAAATTTTTTAAATTATTATGCTTGTATCTTTTAAAAACTGCTCTAGATAAAATTGATCCATCAATTAATGATGCATGGTTTAATTGATCCGAGATGATTTTACTCCCCCTAGTTGCTATAGATTTTATAACACCAAGATTTGCCTGATAGCCAGTAGAAAAAAGTAATGTTTTTTCTTGGCCCAGAAAATCAGAAAGCTCTTCTTCTAATTGAAAATGTGATTTTGTATATCCTGATATTAGTGCTGACGAGCTAGTACTGCAACCATGTTTATCTAAAGCTTTTTTTGCGCTGTTAATTATTCTTTTATCATTAGATAAGGAAAGATAATCATTGCTAGCAAAAGAAAGGTATTGTTTTCTATTATTTACAAATAAATGTGAATTTCCAGAGTCTTTAATTTTTCTGACTCTATAATTGTTTGACGACTTAAGTTCTTTAATTTTTTTTTTGATTATTTTTTTCAAATCTATTGAAATAATTAATTAACTAATTTTAAATGATGAATACTCTGCTTTCTATTAGTATTAGCAGGCTTAGCATTACTTAATTTTCCTATCTGGCCGTCATCTCCTTCTATCTTCATTCCTAAATTACTAAATAGCTGCCTGTCTTTTTCAACCTCAACATTTGGAGCGGTCAATAATTCTTCGCCATAAAAAACGGAATTTGCTCCAGCATAAAAACATAATGCTTGCATGGATTCAGGCATAGACTCTCTTCCTGCTGATAATCTAACATAGGTATGTGGCATTATTATTCTTGTAATCGCTATTGTCCTAACAAACTCAAGCTCATCTATTTTTTCATTTTCATACAGCCTAGTACCTTCCATTTGCACAAGCATATTTATTGGGACGGATTCTGGATGTTGCTCTAAATTAGCAAGCTCTATTAAAAGCTTCGCCCTATCATCCCTTGACTCTCCTAATCCTAATATACCGCCCGAGCAAACCTTTATTCCTGAGTCTCGAACGTATTTTAAAGTATTAAGTCTATCTTGATAATTTCTTGTGCTAATAACTTTTGCGTAATGCTCTCGGGAGGTGTCAAGATTATGATTGTAGTAATGTAAGCCAGATTTAGAGAGTCTTTCAGCCTGATCCTCTGATAACATACCAAGAGTTACACAGCTTTCCATCCCCAATTCATGAACCACGTCAATCATCTTTATGACACGATCAATATTTGCATTACTTGGCCTTCTCCATGCTGCTCCCATACAAAATCGTGTTGAACCCTGGTCTTTTGCTAACTTCGCTTGTTTTTTTACTTCTTCCAAAGACATTAATGGCGTTGGCTCCATAGGATCTTCGCTATGAATACTTTGCGAGCAATAACCGCAATCTTCTGGACATCCGCCAGTTTTAATTGATAGCAATGTACAAACCTGAACCATATCTTTTTCATGGTTTTTAATATGAGTAGCATGCGCTTCAAATAATAATTCATTAAATGGCTTATCAAAAAGTGCTAAAACTTCCTCAAGCTTCCAATCATTTCGTAAATTACTCATAAAATATACTCTCCATAAATACCTAAGAAAATCAATAAACCTATGTATTGGTTATTTTTAAAAGCCATTATACAGAATTCCGAGTGTCTTTTTCGTATTAATACCTGATTATATATACCAACTACTATAGCTAAAATAAGAAAAGTAAAAAATATATAACTATACCCATTCAAGTAACCAAAAATTGCAAATATAGAATAAAAAGTACTTTGCAATATTGCAATTATCATTTTATCTTTTTCGCCAAATAAAATAGCAGTTGAATTTACCCCTATTTTTACATCATCATCCTTATCCGAGATAGCATATATAGTATCGAACATGGTAACCCATATTATGGTAGCAAAAAATACTACCCAAGTAATTATATCTGGGTACACATCTTTTACAGCGGAGTACGCCATAAGAGTAGATAGGGCAAAAGTAATACCAAGAAAAATTTGAGGGGCCTTAAAAAATCTTTTTGTAAGGGGATATAGAATAATAAATACAATTGCTGCGCACGCTATATATATAACTTTAGTATTTAAAAAAAAGAGTAAGCTAATATTTATGATGGACAATACCAGAAAAATTATAAAAATTTCTTTTTTACTTATCAATCCTAGCGCATATGGTCTGCTGCTTGTTCTTGAGACATGAACGTCAAAATCTTTGTCAAAAAAGTCATTAATAACACATCCTATTGTTCTGGTTGTTACAATACCCACTAAAAATATCAGACTTAGTTGATTGTATATACTTCCCTCTGTCGTATAAGCAATTACCCAAAATGGCGGCCATAATAATAATAAAATACCAATGGGCTTATCGAGCCTCATTAGTTTAATATATAAAGAAATTTTATTTTTAAACATGCGAAAAATAATTTAATATGGTTAATGTGAAAACAATAATACAACAAAAAAATGACAATAAGAAAATTTAAAGGCATTAAGCCTAACATTCATGAAAAAGCTTACGTGGATGAGAATTCTACTGTAATTGGTGATGTAACTATAGGTGAAGAGTCATCTATATGGCCTCAAACGGTCATTAGAGGTGACGTTCAGAAGGTTGTAATAGGAAAAAGAACAAACGTCCAAGATGGCTCCGTACTTCATGTTACAAGCGATAATATTTTTACTCCAGGTGGCGTTCCACTAATAATTGGCGATGATGTTACTATTGGTCATGGTGTGATACTTCATGCTTGCCTCATAGAAGATCAGTGCCTTATTGGAATAGGGAGTATAATTTTAGATGGCGCAATCGTCCAAAGCAATTCTATGCTAGCAGCAGGTAGTCTCGTAGGACCAAATAAAACAATAGAGTCAGGTATGCTATATAAGGGTTCTCCAGCTAAACCTGCTAGAGAATTAACGAAACAAGAAATTGAATATATAGGTTTTTCATCCAAGCATTATGTAAAAACTACTAAAGAGCACATTAACCAAGAATGAATATAATACTTAATGGAGAAAAAATTTCTGTCTTACTAGATATTAATTTAAAAGATTTACTTGGGTTGAAAAATATAAAAGAAAAAAATATCGTTATTGAGGTAAATAAAGAGATTATTTCAAAAAATTTATGGTCAAACAGGAATTTAGAAGAAAATGATGAAATCGAAATTGTTACAGCTGTGGGTGGTGGTTAAAAAATGGACTTGGTAATAAATAATATATCTTATAAATCACGCTTAATTATTGGCAGCGGAAAATACAAAGACTTTAAAGAAACACAAAGTGCGCTACTCGCAAGTGGGGCTCAAATGATTACAGTTGCTATAAAAAGAACTAATATTGGTCAAAGTAAAAATCAAGATAATTTACTAGATTATATTGACCCCTCGTTATACAAAATTCTTCCTAATACAGCAGGCTGCTATTCTGCTGAAGATGCGATAAGAGTTTCTCTTCTCGCAAAAGAATTGCTAAATGATAATTTAATTAAATTAGAAGTTCTCACAGATCCTGAAACCCTTCTTCCTAATGAAAAAGAAACTGTAATTGCAGCTAAGAAATTAGTAAAACTTGGTTTTTCGATTATGGTTTACACTACAGATAATATAAGTTTAGCAAAAGAATTGGAAGATATTGGTTGTATAGCAATTATGCCATTAGCATCTCCAATCGGCACAGGACAAGGCATAGTTAATACTAAAAATCTTAAAAAGATAATTCATAACTCAAATGTACCAATTATAGTTGACGCCGGCATTGGGACAGCAAGTGATGCAACTATTGCGATGGAGCTTGGATGCGATGGAGTATTACTGAATTCTGCAATTGCGATGTCTAATGATCCTGTATTAATGGCAGAAGCTATGAAATATGCGGTAATATCTGGAAGGCAAGCTTATAAAGCTAAAAGAATGAGTATGAGAAGTATAGCCAGCCCATCTAGTAACAAAAAAGATGTTTTATCATGATTCCACAACAACATTTAAAGAGTTATGTTAGAAGAAACGGAAGATTAACAAATACACAAAAACTATTTTTTGAAAATAAAGAAAGTAATATAAATTTTTTTAATATTGATAAAGTTTTAGATTTTAAAAAATTATTTAATAATAGTAATCCATGTGTCCTGGATATTGGTTTTGGAGACGGTAAATTGCTAACTAGTATTGCAAAAAAATTTCCTGCTATAAATTTTATTGGCATAGAAGTTTATGAGTCTGGAGTTGGAAATATATTAAAACAAATATCTGAGGATGAATTAGATAATTTGAAAATTTCGAGCGATGACGCAGTTGTAATTTTAAATAATTTTATACAAGACAATAGTTTATTTGGTGTCTCCTTATTCTTTCCTGACCCATGGCCAAAGAAAAAACACCATAAAAGAAGAATAATAAATTCAAATTTCTTAGACTTAATTAGAAAAAAAATTCAAAAAAATGGTTTTGTAAAAATTGCTACAGACTGGTCTAATTATGGTGAAGATATTATTAGCCTATTTGAAGAATATAATAACTTTGAAAAAACAAATGACATATTTTTGTTCGAGGAAAGATGCCTTACAAAATTTGAAAAAAGAGGTATAGCTCTTGGGTATAAAATTACCGATCTATGTTATAAATTAAAATAAATTATTTATATTTAATATTTTTTATGCTGGCCTCAAATATTGCATTAAGACCAGCAGTTCCTCTATTCATTGGACATATTTTATTCTTACAAAAAGTTGGCAAAACATTTGTGCATCCTAGTGTTGTCCATGCATAATCTATTGCACCATCTATTGTTCGATGAAAATGATTTTCCCACTTCCCCTTGGAAAAACCTGTATCCGAGAAAATTTTTTGTATTGGCTTATGTACTCTTGCAAAAAGTAATTTAATGTTTTGCTCGTATAATCTTGATGCCAAGCCATTCAGCATATCTTGGCCCGTTGCATCTATTTCATTAATCGCTATGGCATCTATTATGAAATATCTTAACTCAGGCTTTGTTGCTACTCTTTCTATCACTTCATTTTCAAAATGACCTGCATTAGTAAAAATTAAAGGACCGTCAAATCTCATTACTGATATCGAACAACATTTAGGTATCTTGTTAGTATCAGAATTTCTAAATATCCCTTGATCATTTTTTGATAAACATATAACTCTTGGCCTCATAGATCTATAACAATAACTTGCCAGAGATAATACAATTCCTACGATTATCCCAAGCTCTAATTCTGGAGCAAGAGCTAAAGTTACTATAAAAGTAATAATAGAAATTATTGCGTCTTGCTTTTGCACTCTCCATGCATATTTAATAGGTTTAAATTTTATTAAATTTATCACTGCCGTTATAATTACAGCTGCTAAAGTAGCTTGAGGCAAATGATATAATAATGGTGTTAAAAATAATAATGTTATACCAACTACTATCCCTGTGACTACAGATGCAAACCCAGTTACAGCCCCAGCAGAAATATTTACTGCTGATCTTGAGAAAGATCCGGAGACTGGATACCCTTGAAATAAGCTAGAGGCTATATTACTTAATCCTTGTCCTATTAATTCTTGATCAGCATCTAACCTTTGTTTGGTTTGGGTAGCCATAGACTTTGCAATTGAAATAGCCTCCATAAAACCTATCAAGCTGATTACGATTGCCACAGTCCCTAAATTTATTAACTGGGAGATATCTATTTGTGGAAATTGCATTGAAGGGAGGCCGTCTGGAACCACACCTATAACTTTACCTCCATAATTAATTTCAAATTTAAAATACCAAGACATTAATGTTGTTATAACTACAGAAATTAATACAGCAGGGTATTTCAAAGATACTTTTCTAACAACAACAATTATAGATATTGCTAAAATTCCCATCAATAGTGTCGGGTTATGAGTATTCACTAAAGCTTCGGAGATAACATTCATAACAGTTTGATAATGATGTTGTTCTGAAATTACACTAACACCAAATATTTTTGATAACTGCGATGTACCTATGATAATAGCAGCAGCATTAGTAAATCCGGTCACTACAGGGTGTGATAAAAAATCTACTAAAACTCCTAGCCTTAAAAGTCCAAGTGAGAGTTGAAATATACCCACCAAAAAAGCCAACATAATTGCATAAGCTACGTAGCCAGTAGGATCACTACTAGCTATGGGCTCTAAAGCTGCTGCTGTTAAAAGACTTACAACAGCTACCGGGCCTGTAGCCAATTGTCTCGATGAACCAAAAATAGAAGCTATAGCTACAGGTATAAAAGATGCATACAGACCATAATAAGGCGGAAGGCCTGCTAATTGAGCATATGCCATAGATTGCGGGACCAAAACTAATGCCACTGTAAGGCCTGCTATTATATCAGCTCGTAAAACCTTAGGATCTTTTATCTCATGAATCCAATCCTTAAACGGGAAAAATTTTTTTAAAATAAATTTCTGTAATGTATTTATTAATGTCATATCTTAGTGACCTAAAATTGCAATATTTGCTAAGTTATTATAATAATTATTAGTTATGTTTAAAAGTGAAAGCCTATTTAACTTAATATCCTGATCATCAACATTAATCATAACTTCCTCAAAGAATGTTTTTACACAAACGTTTAAAATATTTAATTTTTGAAGATAGTCTAAGTAACTATGTTCTTCCAATAATGAATTCAATTCGTCTTTTATATTATTGATAGTATCATATAATATTATTTCACTAGATTCTCTTAGTAAATTTTCTTTAATGTTTAGAGATAAAGCTCCAGAAGATTTCTTTAATATATTAGTTACTCTTTTTGCATTAGAAAATAATTCATCATATTCATGATTTTCTAATATAGAATCTATTGCTTCAATTTTTTTCATCATATCGTATGGATTAATATTTTTATTATCTATGACAGATGAAATAACGTTATCTTTAAAACCATAGTTTTCTTTAAATATTAAAAATAATTTTTCTTTAAAGAAAGAGTTGCACTCAGGTAAAATATTTTCGCTATCTTTTAAAATATTAGGATTTTTTGTTATTATACCGTATGAAGCGTTAATTAAATCAGCGAGATCTATTCTGTGATTAGTTTTCAACATGATTCTCAATAAGCCATTTGTTGCTCTTCTAATGCCTAGTGGATCTCTAGTTCCAGTTGGTTTTTCATTTATTAAAAATATACCCACTATAGTGTCTAATTTATCTGCTATCGATACAATTTGAGCGTCAATACTTTTCGGAATTTCTTCTTCAGGATTTCTAGGCGCATAATGTTCTTTTATTCCATTAGCAACATCTTCATGCATACCTTTTTTGTGTGCGTAATAACAACCAATATATCCTTGGAGGCTTGGTATCTCAACTACCATATGTGAAATTAAATCTAATTTGCATACTGCAGCTATCTCCTTATGCTTAAGTTTCTTGTCCCTATAGCTCTTGTTATTTATGTATTCGGATAATTCTGAAATTCTTTCAACCTTATCAAACATACTACCTAACTTTTTATGGAAAATTATTTTCTTAAGAAGATCTTTCTTTTCAAAGATACTGTTATTTAAATCTTTTGATATGAAAAAACGCGCGTCATCTAATCTTGGATTTATAACTCTCTCATTTCCAGTTATAATATTTTTATTTATTTTTACATTTGATGTCCCAATAAATGAATTTGTAATTTTTTTATCTTTATAAAGCATAAAATACTTCTGTGTGTCTTGTATCACATAGCTCAATACTTCATCAGGAAGTTCTAGATATTCATCAGGAAAACGACCTGTGTATACATAAGGATATTCAGCCATATTTGCAACTTCATCTAAAAGTTCGGAATCAATTTTATTGTCATATTGATGATCTGTAACTATAGTTGCTATATTTTTCTTAATTATGTCACTTCGTTTATTTTGATCAATTTGAATTTTTTCTTTTTTTAATGATTCAAAATATTTATCTATACTATTGACGATAATTTTATTATTTGAATTTGCTTTATCGCCATATGTATAATTTGTAGTTTTTACCCCTAAAATACTAGTTTCAATATGCTTGTCTTCTAATAATAATAACATCCATCTAATTGGCCTAATAAATAAAATGCTGGAGCTACCCCATCTCATTTTTTTTTGCCCTTCTATATCGCCCAAAGACTTCTCTAATATCTTTGATAACATGTCTTGTGTTTTTATTATGCTCTGCGGCTTCTCATAAAAAAGATATTTTTTGTTATCTATGATTTTTTGACTTAAATCATCTAGTCCTGCTTGGTACTTTTTAGCGAACCCTAGTGCTGTTTTAGTTGGTTCTCCTAACTCATCAAAACACTTTTCTACTGGGGGGCCTTTTATTATTTTTTTTTCTATTATAATTTCTTCATCTATAGAAACCACTATAAATATTAACCTAATATTTGTGTAATAATTTTTTAAAACGCTATAGTTGATTCCATTTTTTTTCAGATTTTCTTCGATATTATTTTTTATTTTTTCTGAAAAAATTCTTAAATTTTTTGACGGAAGATCTTCTGTTCCAATTTCAAAAAGTAAATTTTTTTTTGCCATAACTAGTTAATTTTTTATTAGTGGAAAATTTATTTTTTCTCTATTTTCTAAGTATTTTTTTGCAATTAAAGATGATAATTTTCTTAACCTTAAAATATAAGCTTGGCGTTCTGTGGATGATATAGCTTGCCTGGAATCTAGTAAATTTAATGAATGTGAGTTTTGTAATAGCAAATCATATGCTGGAATTGGTAAACTTTCTTCTATTAAATTTATGCATTCTTTTTCCATATCATCAAATAATTTAATAAATATTTTAGGCTCTACTAACTCAAAATTATATTTAGAATTTTCTTCTTCATTCTGTAAATATATTTCTCCGTATGTAATATCATTATTCCACTTTATATCATATAAATTATCCACGGACTGTAAATGCATTGCTATTCTTTCTAGTCCGTATGTAAGCTCACCTGATACTGGTTTACAATCTATACCACCCACTTGTTGAAAATAAGTAAATTGACTTATTTCCATTCCATTTAACCATACTTCCCAACCAACTCCTGCTGCACCTAGAGATGGAGACTCCCAATTATCATCTACGAATTTAATATCATTTTTGTTTCTTTCTACCCCTAGAGCCTGCAGTGACTCTATGTAAAGATCTTGAATATTATCTGGTGATGGTTTCAATAATGCTTGGAGCTGATAGTAGTGTTGAAGCCTATTTGGATTTTCTCCGTATCTCCCATCTGTAGGTCGTCTACATGGCTGGACATACACTGCTTTCCATGGTTCTGGTCCCAATGCTCTTAAAAAAGTTGATGGATGGAAAGTTGCGGCCCCTACGGGATAATCATAAGGCTCTAAGGAAACACATCCCTTCGCTGACCAAAAAGACTTTAATGTAAATATTATTTCTTGAAATGTCATTTTTAAAAATATCCAAATAAATAGCGTATATTATAGTTCTAAAGTGTAAATTTTGAATTATTAATATACTACTATATAAATCTCATATATTATTGAATTGTAGTAATAATTTAACACAATTTTAGTCATATTTTATGCCGACTATCGTAAATTGGCATAAAATATGCATTTAAGAAAATACTAATGCAATCAAATGTATAAATATAGGAGCGAATAATGTCAGATATAATGAAATTAATAAAGGAGAATGATGTCAAATTTGTCGATTTGAGATTCACCGATACAAAAGGTAAGGAGCAGCATGTAACTCTTCCTGTTGGTGCAGTAGATGAATCTATATTCGAAGATGGAAAGATGTTTGATGGATCCTCAATAGCTGGGTGGAAAGCAATTAATGAATCGGACATGATTCTTATGCCAGACGTAGATTCAGCAGTCATGGATCCTTTTTTTAGTGACGCAACTTTAATAGTTAGGTGTAATATTGTGGAGCCTACTACTGGAGAAGGTTACAGTCGTGACCCAAGATCAATAGCCAATAGAGCTGAAAAATATTTAATTGATTCTGGTATTGCTGATACAGCATATTTTGGTCCTGAGCCAGAATTTTTTATATTTGACTCTGTAACATTTGGAAATGAAACTGGCGAAGCTTTTTATAGAGTTGAGTCTGAAGAAGCTTGTTATAGCTCTGGTGAACAATATGAGGATGGAAATACAGGACATAGGCCCGGCATAAAGGGTGGTTATTTTCCTGTCCCACCAGTAGATTCATTGCAAGATATTCGATCTGCTATGTGTAATGTCCTTGAGGAAATGGGTGTTGAGACTGAAGTGCATCATCATGAAGTTGCTACTGCAGGTCAATGCGAAATTGCTACTAAATTTAATACTATGGTTAAAAGAGCTGATCAAAACCAAATAATGAAATACGTTATTCATAATGTAGCTCATAACTATGGTAAAACAGCAACTTTCATGCCTAAGCCAATAATCAATGATAATGGTAATGGAATGCATGTTCACATGTCTTTATTTTCTAATGGAGAGAATTTATTTGTAGGAGACCAATATGGTGGTTTATCACAAATGGCTTTACATTATATCGGGGGCGTTATTAAACATGCAAAAGCAATAAATGCTTTTTCTAATGCTGCTACAAATAGCTACAAAAGACTTGTGCCAGGTTATGAAGCCCCAACAATTCTTACATACTCTGCTAAAAATAGATCGGCAAGCATAAGAATTCCTTATATAGCAAATCCAAAAGGCAGGAGAATTGAAGTAAGATTCCCTGATGCATGTGGAAATCCTTATTTAACCTTTACAGCTCTAATGATGGCTGGGCTAGATGGCATAAAGAATCAAATAGATCCTGGTAAGCATATGGATATTGATTTATTCGAAGATTTAAGTCCCGAAGAGGAAGCAAAAATCCCACACGTTTGCTCATCACTTGATGAAGCTCTAAAAGCTTTAGATGAAGATAGAGATTTCTTAAAGGAAGGCGGAGTCTTTGATGATGACACTATTGATGCTTATATAGCTTTAAAAATGGAAGAAGTTCAAGCTTTTCAAGCTAGTACTCATCCATTAGAGTTTGAAATGTACTACAGCTTATAATCGAAGTTATCTAAACGCCCTGTATTAGGGCGTTTATTTTTTATTTACTAGCACTTTTTTTGTGCATTTTATACAGTATTGTTCTATAATTCATTAAATCTCAATTATTTTGTAAGATTTAAAATGAACACATTAAATATATTAAACAATATATCTACCTCCTTAATTATAACTAATAAATTCATGGAGATAGTTCATGTTAATGCGTCAGGTGAGCATTTCTTGCAGAGCAGTTTTGCTAACCTCAAAAATGTAAAAATAAATGAGATTTTCGCACAAAAAAACAATGTGATTATTAGTCAAGTTTATGATGCTATAGCATTAAATCAACCGTCTGTTTCTAGAGATGTAGAAGTGTCTTTAAAGTCTAAAATTAAACATAATTTAGATTGCAGTGTCCATACTATTTTTATAGATGAAGAAAAATATGTTTTACTTGAAATCAATCTAATCCATAGAAAAAAAAATATTGAAAAAAATGCTACTTTAGCTGATAGAAATAATACTACTCAAATGATAACTAGATCAATAGCTCATGAAATAAAGAATCCATTAGGTGGGATAAAAGGTGCTGCCCAATTACTTGCAAGTGAGTTAGGTGAGCAACATGATGACTATATAAATATTATCATAAATGAAGTTGATAGGCTTAAAAATTATATTAATAAAATGTCTGGTCCAAGGAATGAACCAGTATTTGAACTTATTAATATTCACTCGATAGTAGACAGGGTAATAAAAATTTCAAATACTGGCGCAGATAACAAATTAATATTTATAAAAAATTACGATCCGAGTATTCCTAATGTTAATGTTGATAAAGACATGATAATTCAATCCTTATTAAATATAGTTAAAAATGCAATAGAAGCATCGGCTAGTAATAGTAGAATTGAGATAAAAACCCGTATAGAAAGAAATTATACTATTAACAGTTCTATACATAGGCTTACAGCAATTATAAGTGTAATAGATTACGGGTCTGGGGTAAGTGAAGATATTAAAAATAAATTATTTTTACCTTTAGTGACTAACAAATCAAATGGATCTGGTCTAGGTTTGTCTATATCCCAGAGATTAGTAACTATTAATAACGGAATTATTATATTTAATGAGGAAAATGATAAGACAATATTTAAAATTATTTTACCGATCGAGGCATATTAAATGACTAAAAAAAATAGGCACATATTTGTTATTGATGACGATAAATCCATTAGGTGGGTATTAGAAAAAACACTTACGAAAAATAATTTCACAGTTTCTTGTTTCGTTGATGCCGAGAGCATGCTTAATGATTTGGAGAACATTACACCTAATGTAATTATTTCAGACATTAGAATGCCTGGTATAAATGGAACAGATATGATGGAGCAAGTTAAAAGAGAATATCCGAAAATACCAATAATAATTATGACTGCTTTCTCCGATCTTGAAACTACAGTGATGTCTTTAAAAAAAGGTGCTTACGAATATATAACAAAACCTTTTGATATAAATGAGATTACTGCTCTAGTTGAGAAAGCTTGCAAGAGTTCTGCGACAAGTTATTTAGGGCAGAAGACTTATACTTCTAAAAATATTTCTAAAATTATTGGCTCATCAGAATCTATGCAGAAAATATATAATTCAATTGGTAAGATTGCTCAAACTGATGTTGATGTTTTAATTCTTGGAGAAACTGGGACTGGTAAAGAACTAATTGCAAAAGCAATTCATGTAAATAGTGATAGAAAAGATAATCCCTTTATAGCTATTAATACTGGCGCTATACCAACTGAATTATTGGAATCTGAGTTATTCGGCCACGAGAAAGGTTCTTTTACAGGCGCTTACAATCAAAGAATAGGAAGATTTGAACAGGCTTCTGATGGAACTTTATTTTTAGATGAAATAGGAGATATGCCTATAGATGTTCAAACAAGACTTCTAAGAGTTGTTCAAGAAGGAGAATTTTTTAGAGTTGGGGGTACAAAATCGATAAAAGTTAAAACAAGAATTATTACAGCAACTCATAAAAATCTAAAGTTATTAGTAGCGAATAACTTATTTAGAGAGGATTTATTACATAGAATAAATGCTATTAAAATTGAATTACCACGCCTCAAAAACAGAAGCTCTGATATTTTGGAATTAGCAGAACATTTTCTAGAAATATATTCTAAAGAATATAAAGTAATGATAAAAATCTTAACTCCCGATGTTAAAAAGTATTTTCTTAAATATGAGTGGCCAGGTAATATTAGAGAATTACAAAATGTTTGTAAATATTTATCAATAATGTCTATTGATCAAGAAATTACTACGGGTGATCTTCCTAAAGATCTATTAGATGAAAATAGTTTAGTAATTAACGATAAGAACTGGGGTGATGTTTTAGAGGCATGGATACTAAGTGAGTTTAATAAAAATTCTATAAATATTTCAAAAAATATTGATAGTATTTACGAGTCTGTTTTAATAAAGTCTTCATTAAAATTATCAAATGGTAATAAGACAGAAGCTTCTAAAATACTCGGATGGGGAAGAAACACAATTACTAATAAAATAAAAAACCTGAAATAATATAATTATTCTATTTTTTACAATATATTCCAACTGCTTCTGAGATATTTTTATATCCTTGTTTTTTAATTAAATAACTTAATTCTTTATTTATTTTATGAGCTACATACGGCCCGCTGTAAACCATTGATGTGTACAGTTGCAATAATGAGGCACCTGATTTAATTTTTTCAAGAGCTGTTTGACCATCACTGACTCCTCCTGCACCAATAATTGGAATATTATGACCCAGCTGTGTAAAGAATTTTTGTATTATTTTATTAGATACTGTATTTAAAGGTTTTCCAGATAAACCACCTATCTCATCTTTTAGATCACTACCTAAATTCTCTTTATGATTTACAGTGGTATTGGTTAGTATTACACCATCTATTTTTTTTTCGAGAAATATTTCGCATAAAGATTTTATTTCAAAATCTTCTATATCTGGCGAAATTTTAAATATTATTGGTACTTTAGATTTTTTATCATCTCTCTTTTCTTGTAATGAATCAATTAGATTTATAATTCTCCCTTCATCGTGATTCATTCTTAAGTTAGGTGTATTTGGAGATGATATGTTTATTGTAATATAAGAAGCCATACTGAAAAATTCATCAAAGCCTCTCAAATAATCATCCTTAAGTGTTGCATTTTCTTTATTTGGCCCAATATTAATACCACATATACCTTTAGGCATATTATGCTTGATTCTTTTTTTGATAATATCTATACCGTCATTAGGAAATCCCAATCTATTTATAATAGCCTTATCTTCTATTAATCTAAAAACTCGTGGCCTTGGATTACCCTCTTGAGGTTTTGGTGTTATTGTTCCAATCTCGGAAAATCCGAAACCAAGCTTACAAGTATGATTATATATTTGAGCATTTTTATCAAATCCAGCAGCCAAACCAATTGGGCTTTTAAAGCTTAAATGAAATAAATTAGTATGAAGATTTTTATCTATCTTTGGTGAGAATATTGTAGGCAATAATGACAAAATTTTTATAAATACTATTGCTAATTTATGAGCTAATTCAGGGTCAATTTTTTTTAAATAAAATTTAAATATTTTATACAGCATTTTTTTTGTTTAATTATTTTTTAGAATTTAAATTAAACAAACTCCTTTTTTTGTTCTCTAATTAATAAATCATCTACAGCGTCTTTTGGGCTTATTTTTCCATTTATTATATCAAATACCTTGCTACATATTGGTAAATTTAACGCATGCTTATCAATTAGGAATTTTAGCCCTTGAGAAGCATATATGCCTTCAACAACATGCCCAATATTTTTTTCAGCTTCCTTTATACTTTCTCCCTTTGCAAGCTTCATCCCGAACCTTCTATTTCTCGACAAGTTATCATTTGACGTTAAGACTAAGTCTCCTATACCACTTAGCCCATAAATTGTTTTATCGTGACAATTTAAAATTTTTCCAAGACTTTGTATTTCCACTATTCCTCTGGTTATTAGGGCAGCTTTTGCGTTTGGTCCTAACTCAAGCCCGTCAGATATCCCAACTGCTACTGATAAAATATTTTTCATTGCCCCGCCTACCTGGCACCCTATAACATCATTAGATGCATATACTCTAAAAAATTTACTGTGGAACATCTTTGTAAATATTGCTAGAACACTATCGCTAGACGCTGCGATTGTTACCGCAGTTGGTTTATTTTTAATAACCTCTGCTGCAAAAGATGGGCCGCTAAGCACACTTAGATTTTCCTCATGGGTATATTGGCTTAAAATTTGACTGGGAAATAAACCAGATTTTACTTCTACACCCTTACAAGTCAGTAAAATTGGGCCTTTATAATATTTTTTTTGTATTAATGATCCAATTTCTGATAATGAGTGAACTGGAGTTGCAATTATTATTGGAGTTTTATCAAAAAATATATTTTCTGCGTCATTGGTGGTTGTGACATTTGCATTGGAAAGCACATGATTACTTCTGTCGTGCACGCTCCTAGAATAAACAAGAATTTTCTTATTATTATTTAATAAAATATGAGCTAACGCACTTCCCCAAGATCCTGATCCTATAACTACAGCATCAAAGGATGGCATTTATTTTTTTTCTTATTTTAAAATTATTCATTACCTTTATCTAAGCCGCCCTCTAAATCTAAATCAACTAAATCGTCGTACCCACCAATATGTTTTTTATCTAAAAAAATTTGTGGCACAGATTGCCGCCCATTAGATAGCTCTAGCATCTCTTGGAAAATTTTATTATCCAGATCTATTCTATGTTCAACGTATTCTATCTTCCTTTTATCTAGAAGCATTTTTGCTCTAACGCAATATGGGCATATAGCCGTTGAGTATACTACTGCTTTCATATTAATTTTTCACCACTGGGAGGTTTTCTGAGACCCATGCATCATAGCCTCCTTTCATTGAGTATACTTCATTATAATTGTTATCAATTAAAATATTTGAGGCAGAGGTTGACCTAGCTCCTGATTTACAATACACAATAGTTGGTCTGTCTTGATATTTTTTTATTGAGTCTAAGCTTGTTTTTAAAGCTGTAAAACTTATATGTTCTGAATTTTTTATCACACCTTGATTCAACTCTGAACTTTCCCTTATGTCTAAAATAAAAGCATTATTGTTAATTAGAAATACAGCATCTTGTGGTGAAATTTCTTTAAACTTTTGAGTTAAAGTTTTATATTCGTTAAAAATAATAAATACCAGAATTACAAAAAATAGAATAAATAAAACGGGATTGTTTGAGACAAAATTAGAATAAGCTTCCATAATAATTATTTATGTTCGTGGTGAACAGAAAACTTCTCTCATCATTTCTAATAACTTTAAGGTTCTTTCATCATTAACTCTATAAAACACCTTGTTAGCTTCTTTCCTAGTCATTAAAACACCCTTATCTTTTAAAATCCCTAAATGCTGTGAAATATTACTTTGTGATGTTCCAACTGTATCCACAATATCCTGAACACTAAATTCAGAATCACCGAGTATACATAAGATCTTTAGCCTTAGAGGATGAGACATTGCCTTAATAGACCGTGAAGCTCTTTCTATGTCCTCTTGAGATACGTTACTATGGTCTATTTTTGAAGGTTCAGACATATAGTTTTCCTCTTACTTATTATAGTTATTATAGTATTATTAAACTTATCCTAACAATCTATATTAGATATGTCTAATAAATTAATTTCAGTTTTTTTAATAAGTTATGTAACTTTAGTTGCTTTTTCAGCATACGCAGAAAGCACAGAAAGTCTCAACAATAAATTAAGGGTCATTAAAGATAATATATTTTCAGAAAATATAAAAACGCAAGATTTAATCAAGGATCTTAAGAGCATAAACGTTAATATTAAAATTACTGATAAGAGAATTAATAAGATTGAGCGACAAGTTTTTATTATAGAAAATAATAAAAGAAAATTAGATTTAGAAATTATAGAAATTAAAACAAACCTTAAAAACGTTGCTCTTAGTAAAAATAAATCTAATAATATTATTAAACAAATTATTTATGACGAATATTTAATTGATGCTAATAATTTTTTTTATCAACTCCTAGATTCCGGAAGTAATAATATTTTTTTAAATAATCAATTTTCTCAGTATATTAGCAAAACTCAAACAAATGCTCTAGATCTCCATCAAATTAATGAAAATATAATTAAAGCGAATACCAGAAATCTTCAGAATAAAATTCTTCATCTAAATAAAGAAAATAATAAATTACGTGATAAGTTATTACAATTAAATATTTTAGAAGGTAAAAATTTAAAACTCACAAAAATTATAAAATCTAAAATTTCAAATAGTGAATTAATTTATTACAAATTTATTAATCAAGAAGAGATAATTACAAATCTTTTAAACAATAATAATATTTTTAGTGGGGATAATAACTTAAAAAATTTAAAAGGTTTTTTGCCATGGCCTACTAATGGTGAAGTTAGTAATAATTTCAATAAATTTAAATTTCACAAGTTGTATAAGTGGAATGGGGAAGTAATTAAGACAAGTAAGAGTATTTCGGTTCGAGCTGTTCACTATGGTGAAATTATCTTCTCTGATTGGATCAAAGGCTATGGGATGATCATTATTATTGATCATGGTGAAAATCTTATGTCTCTTTATGCTCATAATAAAGTCTTGTATAAAAATAAAGGTGATTTTGTTGCAAAGGGTGAAATAATCTCTAAAAGTGGCTCTAGTGGTGGTACCGCTAACAATTCCTTATATTTTGAGATCAGGCTGAATGGTGTCCCCCAAGATCCTCATGTGTGGTGCAATACGAGGAATAAATTTAGTTTGGCTCAATGATAGAATTCTAATACTATAGTAAAATGAAAATTATCAAATATAAGAATGTTCTGCTGCTATTAATAACACTGTCTATTATTAGTATTACTTTTTACTACCAATCAAATGGTACGGCTTATGCAGCGAAGACTAGTCTTCCGCTTAACCAGCTACAAACTTTTTCCGAGGTTTATTTAAAAATTAAACAGAATTATGTTGTGGATGTGTCTGATAAAGAGATATTTGATAACGCTATTAAAGGAATGCTAGAAGGACTAGACCCTCACTCAACTTTTTTAAATGAGAAAGACTTTAGTGATTTAAAAATTGGTACTAGGGGTGAATTTGGTGGCCTAGGTATAGAAGTTACTATGGAAGATGGAATTGTAAAGGTTATCACTCCAATAGATGATACGCCTGCTTTCAAGGCGGGGATAAAATCAGGTGATTTAATTATTAAGATAGATAATACCTCTGTTAAAGGTCTCTCACTTAATAAAGCTGTAGATTTAATGAGAGGAAAAGTTGGAAGTCCAATCTTATTAACAATAGCAAGAAAAGGAGAAAGTGGCCCAATAGAAATAAAAATTATTAGAGCTAAAATTAAAGTTAAAAGTGTTAAATATGAACTTATAGATGATAATTATGGATATATAAGAATCGCAAGCTTTCAAAATAAAACGGGTAAAAGTCTCGGGGACGCAATTTCAGATTTAAATAAACAGTCTAAGAATAATATCAATGGCTATGTCATTGATATGCGAAATAATCCAGGGGGCGTGCTAGGTGCTGCTGTAGATGTTAGCGATGCATTTATTAAAGGTGGGAAAAAATTAGTTTATACGAAAGGAAGGTCTGCAGATGCAATGTATGAATTTACTTCAAATGATACAGATTTAGCTGAAGAAAAACCTATCGTTGTTTTAATCAATGGTGGCTCGGCATCTGCTTCGGAAATTGTTGCCGGAGCTCTTCAAGATCACAAAAGAGCAATAATCATGGGCACACAATCTTTTGGCAAAGGTTCTGTTCAAACAATATTACCGATAACTTCAAGGACAGCAGTAAAAATAACAACTGCAAGATATTACACGCCAAATGGAAGATCTATTCAGGCAAAAGGTATTACTCCAGATATTATAGTGAAAAACCTAGAATTAACTGATCTTTCAGAAAATACCATGATGAAAGAATCTGATTTAAAAGGACATTTAGAGAACACAGATAAAGAGCAGTTGGAAGATAAATCTGAGAAGCAGGACAAAAAACTACTAAATGACTACCAGTTATCTGAAGCTATTAATCTATTAAAAGGCTTAAATATACTTTCTTCAAGTAAAACTCAATTAAATCAATAATTTAAAATATAAAAATAGGCCTTGAGTGATACGGGAGAAGTTGTATAATAACGCGCTCACATATATTCGCTCACATTAATTTTGGAATTATAAGGAATAATAGTCAAATGAAGTATACAGAATCCAATATAAAAAAAGCAGCCGCAAGTCGCTACATGAATTCAGATCAACTTAATTTTTTCAGAGAAAAATTAATTGAAATGAAAATAGAGTTAAGAAAACATTTAGAAAATGAAAGGACTCAATTATCCCAGCAATCAAGAGAATGTGATGATTTAGATAGAGCTCAAATAGAAGAAGAGATACATTTAAGACTAAGAATACTAGACAGAGAGTCAAAACTTCTACCTAAGATTGACGAAGCAATAAAGAGAATTGATGACAAGAGCTACGGATACTGTGTAAATACCGGTGAAATAATCGGCATTCACAGACTGCTAGTTAGACCTACAGCTTTATTTTGTGCTGAAGAAAAAGGCAGACAAGAAAGAATTGAGAAAGCATATAGAGATTCATAGTTTTAAAGATGAACCTCTATATTTTTTATATTACTTAACGCTAGCCTTTAATAAATCTGACATTCTGGTTTTAACATTTGGCATCATTACAGTGCCTTCAAATTTCATAATTTCTTTCTCCATCTCTGCTTTATTACTTGCGTCAGAAACTTGGATAATCCCAGCCATAGCCATCATCGCATGAGGGGCACATTTGTATAGATACAAACCATTTACATCAAACTGAACTACTGTACTTGGTTTATATTTCGTATCAAATGGAACGCTGCCAGCAGGAGCTGCTACTGTCACTGCATTGTGTCCTGCATCTGCCATTTCAAAATTTATACTGTCACCTGCATTTATCTTAATAAAAGCCGGCTCAAAAACCATTGTTCCAAGAGTTCCTGAATTCAACATCTTAACCACATGAATTTCTGCAGCATGGGCTGAATTACTGATTAATAAAATAAGGATAAACCCATACAACTTTATAATTTTATTCATAATTACATTCCTTGTTGTTTAAATATTATACGTAAAGTATCATACTCTAATATATTAGAAAATACTCATATAGATTAATGAACAAAAACTTAATAGAAAAAAATAAACTAAACGCAGAAAATGCTATACAAGAGGCTAAAGAGAGAAAAATTAAGGAAGTTGCTATTTTAAGAGCAAAAGAAAAAAATGGCCCCAAAGGCTTAGAGCCAACGAGGTATGGTGACTGGGAAAGAAAGGGCATTACCTACGACTTCTGATTTAAACGCCTAAATACTCCCATAAGTACCAACAAACGATAGATCTGTATGGTTTCCAAGCCTCAGAGATTGCTATAATAGCTTTATCATCACTCCTATCTATATTATATATTTCGGAGACTGCTCTTTTAAGCGCAATATCTCCTATAGAAAAAACATCCAATCTTTTGTAAGCAAACATTAAGAACATTTCTGAAGTCCACGGCCCCACTCCTCTTTGTAATTCTAAATATTTTTTTGCCTCATTATCTTTTAAATTTGCAACGTACTCTAATGATAGTTTATTAGAAATAATATTCGCTGCTATTGATTTTATGTACTCGTGTTTTCTTTGCGAAAGCCCCTGTTTTCTTGCCCATTCTAATTTTGTATTTGATATATATACTAAAAAAGAATTTTTATTTTGTGATCCAGAAACTATTCTAGCCCATATTGTATCCGCTGCTTTTGCAGATATCTGCTGTCCTACGATGGACTGCGCTAGCTCATAAAATAATATTTCATTTTTGATGATTGGCTCTAAAAGAAAAGGACAATTTTTAGATGCATCTAAAATTTTTTTTAATTTATTATCTTTGCGTATCAATTCTTTAAATATTTTATCTTGCTTTATCAAAAAAATTAGCCTTTAAAGTTTAGTCCTGTGACTTCATAAACTTCTCTTAAAACTTCTTGTGAAATTTTTCTTGCCCTCAAAGATCCTGATTCTAAAATATCATTTAGATAATTTTTATCATTTTCTAGCTTGAGCATCTCTTCTCTTATTGGGCTAATCTTATTTATCATAACCTCGATTAGATCACTTTTTACTTCTGAAAAATTTTTTCTCTGATATTGCTGGAATGATGAATCAAAATCATTATCTGTAAGTGCCGCGTAAATTGTTATTAGATTTTTTGCTTCTGGCATATTTTCAAGTTCTTCAATCTCATCTGGAAATGGTTTAACATCAGTTTTAGCTTTTTTTATTTTCTTAGCTATTACATCATTATCGTCTGTTAACATAATTCTTGAGTAATCTGATATATCAGACTTACTCATTTTTTTTGTTCCATCTCTCAAGCTCATTATCCTTGCAGCTCTTTTCATTATTATTGGTTCTGGAAGAGGGAACACTTCGTTTTTAAAATCATTATTAAACTTAAGCACCACATCTCTTGTTAACTCTAAATGTTGTTTCTGGTCTTCCCCCACTGGGACATGGGTGGCTTTATATAGCATAATATCTGCAGCCATAAGAATAGGGTATGAAAAAAGGCCTACACTTACATTTTCTCTATTTTTACCAGCCTTATCCTTAAATTGTGTCATCCTATTTAGCCAGCCCATTCTTGCTACACAATTTAGTATCCATGCTAGCTGAGCATGTTCAGGCACTTCTGATTGATTAAAAATTATGCTTTTTTCTGGGTCTATCCCTGCTGCTATAAATGCAGAAGCAACCTCGAATTTTTTAGATGCTAACTCTTGCGGTTCTTGCCACACAGTTATTGCATGTAAATCTACAACACAAAATAAAGACTCGTATTTTTCTTGAAGTGGAACAAAATTCTTAATTGCCCCTAAATAATTTCCCAAGTGCAGACCTCCAGTAGGCTGCACTCCCGACAAGACTCTGTTTTTAAAATTACCTGTATTACTCATAATCTCTCAACATTTTTTCCACTTCTAAGCTGTGTATTTCTTCACTCTTGATCATTTCCTTAGCATATTCTTCCAAATATATGCTTTTGCCTTCAACTTCGTCTAATAATTGCTTATATAGTGAAACAGCTTTTCTTTCATGCTCTAAACTTTCTGTTAACAACGCTATTACGGAATGCTCATTAGACTCATCGATAATAGATATATCTTGAGATGGATGCCCGCCAAGACTAGTTAGTAATTCCCCTGAACTTTGCGCATGCTCTAATGATTCTGCAGCTTGCCCATTAAAATATGACACTAAGCTCTCTCTGTATGGTCCTACTACCATTAAAGCAGAGTGGGTATATCTCACAACTCCAGCTAATTCGTACTTCATAATATCATTAAGTATTGAAGTGACTTTGTTTCTATCGACGTTTTCCATATTAAATACCTCCGTTTGAATTAAATAATATACAAATTTACTATATCAAAATTATTTATGCAAAATTAGTACTTTTATTTTTTAGAAAATATACCCAATCTTTTCAAAGTCTTTTTCTCCATAGCCCAGAAATATGCAAATTCTCCAAATATCGTACCAAATATTATTAATAGAATTTGATAAGTTGGAAGCATTAAGATAATTCTTGTTAGCCAGTACAAAAAATCTCCATACTCAATCCTATTCACTAGAAATATATCTAATATATAATCTGCAACAAAAACTGATGATGCTCCTGTTAAAGCAAAAACAATATTTATCATAAGCAATTGGTAGTTAGATTGAACTTTAAAAAAATCTCTAATTTTTTTCATTTTTATATTTTTATGTGAATTCGTAGTGTCCTAGTTTAACAAGTGTATTGGTGAGACGTTTTTTTATTTCTTCTGAGAGATAACTCATGCCCAAAGCTTTTTTTATTTTATTTATATCAGTGTAGTCATTAAAAATTAATTTTGACACATCATAGACGCTCATAGAATTTTTCTCTCTATGAATTAGTTCTACATTATCATTTTTCTCAATCTCACCATTTTTAATAACTTTCATATACATACCAAGGTGAGCATAATCAATAAAGTATTTTATAAAATTTTTTTCATTCATTTTAATACCAAGCTTATAACATGGTATTCTTGGTTGGGTTATCTTTAGCACTGTATTTGCAATCTGAATCTCATCACCTATAAAGTAATCTTTTTCGTTAAAATCATCTATGGTTAAATTCTCACCCACCAAACCATATTCTTTAGAAAAATTTCTATTTAAGATTTGACCCCAATATTTGTAGTGGCTATATGAGTATGCATAAACTGATTTATTTTTACCGCCATGGGCTAATAAGTCCGCTTGCTTATCGCCATTTATTCCTAGCTTACTAAGTTTTACTTTTTCATGAATTGGTTTTTTAAATATACTTGTATTAACTGTCTTACCATTACAAATAATTTTTCTAGGAATTGATACATTAATTGATAAAACCTTCATCTGGATATTTTGCTCTTTAAGTATAAAAAGTATGCTATAAATTCATAAATTATATTAAATACTGGGAATATAATTGGTTTTTTAAAAATTTTACTTAAAAATCTATATCTAGGAATTTTTTCCCATATTATTAAGAATGACTCTGCCCCAGAAATAATTTTTCCGTTTTCCATTACATGCATTCTTCTATAAAGATCATCTGTTTTTTTATTAGTTTCATTTTCTAAATTTTCGCCAGTTGAAATATCTATCCATTCAATATCATTATCTGAATGTTTTTTGTAAACATTTATTTCTGACCTGCAGATTGAACATGAATTATTAAAATATACTTTTGTTTTCATAAGATTTTTTTACTGTGATAATCATTCGTCTTGCCACCCAACTTTGGTTAAAAAGTCTTCGTAAGTACCTTCGAACATGGATACTTTATTATCATCAAATATTATTAATTTATTTGCAACCTCTCTTAAAAAATATTCATCATGAGTAACCATCAAAATAGCACCATCAAAATTTTTTATTGCTGCAAGCAAAGAGTCGCATGAATCTAAATCTAAATGGTTAGTTGGCTCGTCTAACATTAATAAATTTGCAGACCTAAGTAATATCTTTCCTAGCATCACTCTGCTTTTTTCACCACCAGATAGAACTTTAACACGCTTATTTGATAATTGACTTGTAAACATCATATTTCCACATACCTGCCTAACTTTTGTTTCTTCTATCTCGGGTACATAACTTTGTATTTCCTGGTACACGCTATTCTCTGGGTTCAGCCTGTCTATATTCATTTGCCCAAAATAACCAATTTCCGTTTTTTGGTGGAGATTTACATCTCCTGTAACTGGCTTTAGATCTTCTGTTATTAGTTTTAAGAGAGTTGATTTTCCTTTTCCATTTTTTCCTATTACACATATTTTATCTGTTTTTTTAATGCTAAAAGATAAATTTTTTATAAGATAATTATCTTCTTTAAAATAGAAATTTAGTTTCTTAATATTCAATAAGTTTTCTTTGCTTGTATAAGGCAAGTAATTAAATTTAAAATCTAAGTTCACAATAGCCGCTAATTTTTCTTTTTTTCCTTCCTTTTCCAACATTTTCACTTTTGATTGAGCTCTGCTTGCCATACTTGCTTTTGAACCAAATCTTTTGATCCACTCTTCTGTCTTTTCTCTTTTTTTACTCTCATTAAGTACCGTTTTATTATATATCTCTTCTTCTTCTAAGATTTTCTCCATAACATTTTCGGTATTTCCTGGTGTTTTTTTAAATACTCCTCTATGTATGTTAAGCGTATGACTTATTACACTATTCATAAAATCTCTATCGTGTGTAATTAATATTAATTCTTGCCTCCAATCATTTAAGAATTTTTTTAGCCATCTTATAGAGTGAATGTCTAAGTAGTTAGTTGGCTCATCGAGAAGTAACATATTTGGCTCTCCAAGCAATAATTTTGCTAGATTTATTTTTACCTGATACCCCCCAGAAAATTCTTTTGGATCTTTCATCATCTCATCATATGTAAATCCGAGGCCCGTTAATATAGATTCCCCCTTCCACCCCTCGTACTCTCTATCACCTGTGAGTATACTGCACACTTCTCCCACTACGGTGTCATGTGTAAATTGTATATGTTGCTCAAGATGTCCAATTTTATAGCCTTTTGGGATTATAATTTCTCCGCTATCAGGTTCAAGCTGTTTTAGTATCAACTTTAGAAAAGTACTTTTACCAGATCCATTTCTTCCAATAAACCCGACTTTATCCTTTTTGTTAATAATTACGTTAACATCTTGGAATATTTGCTGCCCTGTAAATGATATTTCTAGGCCTTGTGTTTTGATCATAATTTTTTCTATAGATTTTTTGAATTTGTCATTCTAATTCAATAAGTTCTAATTACAAATTATAATTTGCATTATCACAATATATAATGCATTTATAGCTTGTATTATCGTTAAGTTGCTGTCAAAGTACGCAAAATTTATAATATTGCATTTTAATAGAAGATTCCCGCGTTAATTACTAAAAATTCTGTATTTCAGGTAATGCACATTGGTTTCTGCAACAACACATGGAAACCAAATGGAAAATTTCGATAGTTTAGGCCTTTGTGAGGCTCTAAATACCTCAATAAGTAAAATGGGTTTTAAAGCCCCTACTCCGATTCAAGCCCAAGCTATTCCTTTAATTCTCAGTGGTAAAGATATTTTAGGTTCTGCCTCTACTGGTACTGGAAAAACTGGAGCATTCGCTATACCAGTCATTGAAAAAATTATTGCTTCGCAAGATGAATGTGCGTTGATTGTAACTCCTACAAGAGAACTAGCGAAACAAGTGATAAATGTTGTCAGGGATCTATTAGGGCCTTCAAACCCTGTAAAAGCATGCTGTTTAATTGGTGGCGAAGCTATTGGCAAACAACTTAATCAATTAAAAAGAAAACCAAGAATAATCATAGGAACACCTGGTCGCATAAATGACCATTTAGAAAAAAAATCACTAAATCTTAAAAATGCTGTTTATCTAGTACTAGATGAAACAGATAGAATGCTTGATATGGGTTTTGGTATACAGATCAACCAAATTTTAAAATTTATGCCACAAGAAAGACAGACTCTGATGTTTTCTGCGACATTCCCAAAAAATATTGTTACTTTGTCAAAAAAATATCTGAAAGATCCAGAAAGAATAACTATAGACACTGAAAATACTTTATCAAAAAATATAAAACACGAAGTCATTAATGTTGATAATACAAGTAAGTACAAAACATTAATTATGCAATTAGAAAAAAGAGAAGGCGCTGTACTAGTATTTGCAAAAACTAAACACAGTACAGAAAAGATTGCAAAGAACTTGAAAAGAGATGGAATTAAAGCTGAAGCCTTGAATGGTGACCTAAGACAGAGTAAGCGTGACAAAGTAATGAGAAACTTTAGAGAGAATAAATTTAGAGTCTTAATTGCTACTGATATTGCATCGCGTGGACTTGACGTACCACATCTTCAACACGTTATTAATTATGACTTGCCGCAAGTTGCAGAAGATTATATTCATCGTATAGGTAGGACAGCGAGAGCTGGAGCAAGTGGAGAAGCGGTATGTTTTGTATCTCCAAATGAAGGTCATCTCTGGCTAGACATTGATATGCTGATGAATCCCGATAAAAAACGCCCATCATCTCCGAGAAGAAACTCTGGTAATAAAGATGGATATAAGGGCAAAAGAAAATTTGGTGGTGGAAAAAGTTTTGGTGATAAACCAAAAAGAAAATCTAGTGGTGGAAAAAGTTTTGGTTTTGGTGATAAACCAAAAAGAAAATCTAGTGATGGAGAAAGCAGCGGAAATAGTTACGGTGATAAACCAAAAAGAAAATCTAGTGGTGGAGAAAGCAGCGGAAATAGTTACGGTGATAAACCAAAAAGAAAATCTAGTGGTGGAAAAAGTTTTGGTTTTGGTGATAAACCAAAAAGAAAATCTAGTGGTGGAGAAAGCAGCGGAAAAAATACAAATAGAAAAGATCAATCTTCTAAAAAAACTGTTAGAAGTTCAGATGCAAAACCTAAAAAAAGATTTTTTCCCGCTAAAAAGAAAAGTTAATTATTTTCTGTTGCCATTTATCAAGAAAAATACACTTAAAACAAATATATAGATTTGCTCGCTCTTAAATAAATTTTCATTTATAAACCAATCAGAGTGAGCTATATAGAAAGCCCCAATCATAATTATACTTATCCCTAATGCAGAAACTCTAGTAATTAAATTACCAAGTTTACCTATAAAAAAACCACCTACTACTATTCCTATTCCTGCAGTTATCTCTCCTATCGCTACTAAACTCGCTATTACATCAGGAAAGATGATATTTATACTTTCAAACCAACTAGTGAGTTTTTTTGGTGGAATAGGTAATTTTCCCCATCCATGTAGAAAAAAAGATATCCCAAGGGTAAGTCTTATAACCCAATATGACAGGGTAGTTAATTTACCTATTTCTTTTTGAGTGTTTCCTACCGCCATGCTCCTTCTCTTATATATTTTGTTGATATTAACTTTTATAAATATATATTATATCTTTTCATTATGCATATCTATAAAAAAATTTCTCTGGTTACGTATAATTCCTCATGGTGGAAATGTATTAAATATAGAAAAGAAAGTGCTCTTACGCTAGCCTCTTACAGAAAACTTGGTTGGAAGCTTATTAAAAAAGAATTAGTTTCTGAGAATAATACTTATACGGATACTAGAACTTTTTATTCTTATTTTTTGAAAAAAAAAGACCAAGCTAAATAGCCTGGTCTAATTTCATAACAAATACGCAATACTTTTTAACTGCCTATTGCTTCAGCCACTTTCCCTGACAACATTCCAAATACCGCGCCAATAATTATTGACAATGATACTGTTATCACTGGGTTGTGTAATGCGACAGAACTTATCATTGGAATCATTGCTCCATCAGCGGCATGTATTACATAGCCCGCGCACGCTGCATATCCGCATACTGCCGTTGGTGCACAACCAAATATTGGTATCTGAGTTCCAAAAATTAATACAAATACTGTTATTGCTATCCATATAGGTCCATTGAGAGCTCCGCCTATAGTTAATGCTCCTGAAAGTACAAAAAATAATCCCGCTAAAACCGCTCCATATATTCCGGCAGTTATTGTCATTTTTAGCGCGTTATTATCTCCTCCGTTTTTAAAGAATAATCCCCAGGCTATAAACCCAACCCAAATTAAGTAAACAGAACTCAATACATTGCTTGCTAAGAATACTGAGATGCCGCCAATGACACCAACACTAAGTGATAAAGCTAGATGCTGCTTATTCATAAGATCTCCTATTTATTTTTTTAATGACATTATTCAGTATCTTCTTATGAAATAAAATATCAATTACCTTCACAATTTAATTAAATTATAAAAAACTAATAAGATAATATAGATAAAATAGATAAAATAGATAAATTTGTTATCTAAATCGAGGAACTACTTTTTTATAAATAATAAAAATTTAGCTAATGTACTGTCTAGTTGAATATAACTCTAAACCCGAATAAAAAAGCTTTCTCTTTTTTTGAGCAGATCGAATTTTGGCAAGGCTATAATAAGTTGTATTTTTTGACACACCTCTATATACAAGATCATCCTGATTAACGATACTTGTTTTTTTTTCACTTAAAGAACTTATTGCCCCTCTATAGATTTTATCCATGGCAATTACTCCATATAATAATAATATAAATAGATAAGCTTGTTATGCATGCTTGATGCACCAAATAGGTATCTGATAAATATAACAATTTTGATAAATAAAAACAAATATTATACGGACTTATCAATTAATGAGAATGTTTCTTATTTACAATTACTAGTTATTTTTATATGATAAATACTTAATAAAAATAACCAAATCTATAAAAAATAAGGAAAAAATGAAAAAAATATTATATATCGAAGCTTCTCCGAGAAAAGAAAGATCACATTCTATAAGTGTTGCAAATAAATACATTGATAAAATAAAAACTTCTGGTGATGTTAATGTAAAAAAAATTGATCTATGGAATTACGATTTACCAGAGTTTGATGGCGATATGCTTAATGCTAAATATTCTGCTATAGCAGGCACAGACTCTAGTGCTGAAGAAAATATTGCATGGGCTAAAGTTATAGATATATTTAATGAATTTCAAGATGCTGATCATTATATATTTAGTGTCCCAATGTGGAACTTTAGTATTCCTTATAAGTTAAAACACTATATAGATATTGTTACACAACCGGGCCTAGCATGGAGCTATACTCCTGAAGATGGATATAGTGGCTTAATGACTGGGAAAGAAGCTACTATTGTATATGCTAGTGGAGATGGTTATGGTGAAGGCACAGGATTTGAATCCTATGACCTGCAAAAACCATATATGACTTTATGGTTAACATTTATTGGTTTTGCAAAAATTGATAGCGTGATCGCTGATAGAACATTATTTGAACCAGAAGAATCTGAAGCAAGAGCACTTAAAGGTTAATTACAACATTGTTTAATTGCGTATGGCTCAAGTCCAGAATAAAATGCTTTTCTTTTTTTCTGGATTAATCTAATTTTACAGGACTATACGCTCTATAAATATCTCTATATGATTCTTATATATAAGCTCGTGGTATATGGTTGATGAGGCTTTTTAATTTAACATTAAATTATGAAATGTTTTTTGGCCGCTAACCAGTGTTTCTTAAGCCTGCGGCAATAGCATGAATAGTTCTTAAGAGTGGGTTAAATACTGCTTCATCACGTGAATCTGAATTCCTATGTTTTCTGAGCAACATAACTTGAATATAGTTTAGAGGGTCCATATAGGGTTTTCTTCTATATAGCGATAAAGCTAATTTTTTATTATCCGCTAATAATCTATGTGTATCTATTACTTGGAGCATTAAACTTTCTGTCAATTTATATTCTTCCTCTATTTTTGTATAGATCTTTCCTGCGGTGTCTTGATCGTTTGCTAAACTCGCATAATCTTTAGAAATAGCTAAATCTGCTTTAGCAATTGCTTGGCCTATATTGTCAATCATCATATGGAAAAATGGCCATTCTCTATACATTTCTTGGAGAACCTCTATTCCTTTTTCATCATAAATTTTATTTAAAGCCGTCCCTAATCCATACCATGCCGGAAGTGTATTTCTAGATAGTGACCATCCGAAAACCCATGGTATAGCCCTAATAGAATATCTTGATCTTTCTCCATTAGACCTATGTGAAGGTCTAGACCCTATATTTAATTCACCTAATTCTTGAACTGGTGTCGCTTCATAAAAATAATCAATCAAACCAGGTGTTTTATCTGTTAAGTCACGATATTTATTTTCACCTTGTTCTGACATGTCTTTCATTATCGTTTCATACGATACCGTGTCAGAATTTTGCTCTACAACAATGTGCTGGCTAGCTTTTATGAGTCCGCTTATAGCCATTTCTAATTCATAGCATGCGGTTTCATATTGCGCGTACTTATAAGACAGTACTTCTCCTTGCTCTGTAATTTTTATTTTTCCATTAACTGTATTTGCGGGCTGGGCTAGAATTGAATTATGTGTTGGTCCACCACCACGTCCTACTGTTCCACCACGTCCATGGAATATTTTACACTCTATTTTATACTTATCAGAGATTTCTATTATTTGTTGTTGCGCTTCATATAGTCCATATGAAGATGCCAATATCCCACCATCTTTACAGGAATCAGAATAACCTAGCATGACTTCTTGCAAATTATCTTCATGACACTGTAAAAACTTAATATAAACTTCATTCGAGAAAAGCGACTCTAGAATAATATTTATTCTCGTTAGATCATCAACTGTTTCAAATAATGGAGTGATTAAGATGTTACAGAATATTTCGCCGTTATCTTTTTCACCTATAAGGCCTACCATTTTTCCTATAAGCATAACCTCAAGAACATGGCTCGCATCATGTGTCATTGATATAATATAATGACCAAATGCTTCTGGACTAACTTGCTCTCTTAATAAAATCATAGTTTTGAAAACATCTACAATTATTTTTAAATCATCTGAAAGTAAATCGTAATTTCCTGAATACGTTTCTTTTTCAGTAAGCATTCCGGACAATAAAGTAACTTTCTCATCTTCGCTCATTTCATCATAGTTTTGATTTTTTGCTTGCTTAACTACAGCACTTACTACATTTGTATGTCTTGTTGATTCTTCTCGAATATCTAGATTAACTAAGAAAAAACCAAATGTTTCAACTAATCTTATGAAGTCATCCAAACCAAACTCTAACAAGACTATATCACCGTCTTCTTTCAGTGAATCTCTAATGATATAAAGATCCTCTAAAAGCTCTTTTTCACACGAGTAAGCATTGGCTTTTTCTGAACTAATTTTACCGTCCTGAAGTTCTGTTATTCGCTGAAGAGATTCAGCCAAGCGATAACTCATTATATTAAATTTTCTACGATATGGCTCTTTAGGGAAATCATTACTTTTGTTATAAAAAGCTTCTTTCAGAAATCTATTATCTTTCTCTAATGACACTATAAAAGCTTTTGAAGGTTTCATAAGTTGATCAGAGTGCGTCATGAATAAAGATAATTCTTTTGCTCTGGTAATATATTCTTTTAGTGCAGTTTTAGAATGCATGTAAACAGCTTTCTGTGTCACAGCAGGCGTTACAAACGGATTTCCATCTCGATCACCACCTATCCATGATCCAAATCTTAAAAAACTGGGCACCTTAATTGAATTTACTGTCATTGAATCGCAGTATATTCTTCTCGTCGCATTCTCTAGATCTCTATACATTTGCGGCACAGCTTTAAACAGAGAAGTATTAAAATAGTACAACCCATTTCTGACCTCATCTTCCACCGTTGGTTTTTTCATTCGTACTTCATCAGTTTTCCAAAGTATTAGTATTTGTGCCTCTAATCTTTTTACAATCTCCTCTTTTCTTATTGATTGAGAGCGGTATGTATGAAGCTCTAAAATAGTAGCAAAGATTCTTCTTGTTGCTTCCATCTTACTTCTTCTCATCGCCTCTGTAGGATGGGCAGTAAAAACTGGCACAAATTGAAGGCTGTTGTAAAGCTTCTGAAGATCGTTAGTTGTAATTCCATTAGTTTTACAGTCTTTAAGCATATGATCAAACGACCCTTCCCATAAGGATGAGCCTGCTTTTCCTGACTTTAGGATACTTTCCCTGTGAATATGTTGATAAGCCTCCTCAGCAACATTTACAAGAGCAAAGTATTTGGAAAAAGATCTAACAACATTTTTGAGTACTTCAGGGTCAAGTCTTTCTATATATTTGATTAGCTGATCATGTTTCTTTTGATCCTTATTTTCCTGAAGATTTATAAAGCCTTTTCTAAGTTTCTCAACGGCGTTATACACCTCATTACCTGCATGAGCTTTAATAGCATTACCTAGTAGCTTACCTAGAAGCTTCACACAAGATCTTAGTTGCGTATCAGTGATCGCATCGTAATTTTTTAGAAAATCAGTCATGAATTTTTTAACTTTGGTTTAAATCCTTTTATTGGGCGCTATCATAACATAAATTAATAACTTCATAAGCTATAGATTAAAAACCATATAAGTTATTGATACAAATGAATTAATCACTGCGAAAAACACAGTAAATTACAGGATTAAGTGTAAATACAAATAATGCTGTCTATAGGGACTGTTCTCCTTGATTGGAATCTTATAAGTGAGGGAGCTCTTCTGATATTTTTTCTTAAAAAAACCTGATTCTCTAGAATATTTTTTCTTTTAATCAACTTATGTATTTTAGCGTTTAATTTTAATTTTTTTATGTGCTCACTATAGATACTGTTATTAAATATTTTAACCTCTACCTCTAGCTCTTTTATCCTACCATTAATTCTCTTAATCTCCTTATATCTATTCTTTTCTTTTGGGGACATAGAAATAATCTTTAACTTTTCTTGCAACCTGTTAAGTTGGTTAGTCATAGTAAAGTTATCTTCACTAGTATTAATTTTATTTTTTATAAAATAGATTTTTTGCAGTATATTACGTTTAATTTTTTGCACTTTAAGATTTTTGTATTTTCCAACTTTTCCTTTTTTAATCATATTTTTTCTCCTATGTTCATCTTTAATTATAGTAGATTTTGTATAAAAATTATTTTCATTATTTTAATCCCAATCATTAGTTCTATTTATATTATATTATTATTTTTTTATAATTTAATTAAATTGTAAAGGTAATTGATATTTTTTTTTATAGGAAGATACTTATATATATAAATGTTATTTGGAGAATGAATCTATGAATAATTTTAAAATTGAAGGGCATGTTATTGAAACTAATGAGCAAGGATTTCTAACTCATCTTAGTGATTGGTCTGAATCTTATGCTTTAGAAATAGCTAAAATTGATGGTATTCATTTATTTACTGACCACTGGGAATTAATTTATTATTTTCGAGAGTATTTCGAACAAAATCTTGAATCCCCTACTATGCATCACATGCTTATGGACTTAACTCCTAATATTAAAAAATTTCATAATAAAAAAGTTTATGAGCATCATATATATAATTTATTTGAATCTGACCCTATTCATGAAATATGTAAATTGGCAGGTTTACCTATGCCGCAACCAGATTCATAAATAAAAAATTATGAGCATTCAATTTTTAATATTTAGTATTATTTTTCTTCCACTTTTAATTATTTTTGTTTTTATTAACATTAAACATAATGCTTTTAGTGGGAATAAAAAAATTGAAATTATAGCTAGCCCTGTTTATTATATTCTTATTTTAGTGTCTATGGTTTGGTTTTCTTACGTATTAATAATTGGACTAGATCCTCACTTTTAATCAATATATAAAATCTATTTATATAGTTAATTATTTTACTTTACCGTAATATTTTCTTTTATCTTGAATTTCTTTTATTATCTTAAATTTACGTAATTGCATTTTCCAGATGAAAAATAAAAATAATATTACTAATAATATATTTGTATATCCTACTAAAAAATTATAACATCCGTGAAGTATTGCAGGGTAAAAGAGACATAAAAATAAATTATAATTACTTTTTTTAATATAAGTATAATTTATAAATAATAACCCCATTGTTAGTCCAAATAATGCATGTGCTGGAACAGCTGTAAAACCTCTTATTATTGCTGTTAACATGGCTTCTGAAGGCGCAGAAAGATTATATACATACTGAATATTTTCTAGCGTTGCAAAACCAAGTGATATACAAACAGCGTAAACTATTGCATCCATAGGTTCATCATATTCCTTGCTAGCACATACAAACTTATAGAATATAAGAAATTTTAAACCCTCTTCAACTATTGGTACACCAGTAAACGATGCTACTTTCCAGCCTAGAATGCTAGCAGCAAACTGATTACCGTAAACTGCTGGCAAACAGATAAGTACACCATAAAAAGTTATTTTTAAAACACTACTTAGAGGCTCTCTATATTTGTCTGAATTAAAAAAATAGTATAGGAGTAATATTGAAGGGGCGATAGTTGTTAGAAATAGTAAACTCATATTATTAATTGTCTTTCTCGTCCTTTACGAATGCTTTAGTTTTTCCGTCACTTAAACCTTGTAAAAATTGTATAGCCTCTTCTCCAGTCATATACTTATATTCATCATAATTTTCTGCTTTTTTTACCACCTGTATCTCCATCTCTTCCATACTATCTCGAATATATTGTTGGTCAGGTATCGAAAGACTTTTCATAATTGAATCTAATTCATCTATCAAAATAAAGCCGTTTTCTTTACCCTTTTTTACAAGTTTTGTTATATTTTCTTTAATATCATTACTCATTTTTTATCCCTTTTAACCCCATATTTTTATCCAGTTATCTAAACTAACATGTAGCTTATTATTTCGCTCTTGAATTTCTTTTCGCATTGCGCAACGCATTTTGCCAGCCTCAAATAATTTTTTCTCAACATCCGACACAAAATCAATTCTTGGCACTTCCATTGGTTTTCCATCTTCATCTACAGAAACCATTGTGAAATAACTTGATATAGCATGATATTCCATTTTATCCCGTATCCTTTCACCCTCGACGCGCACGCCAATTTCCATTGAAGTCTTGCCAACATAATTTACATTGCACTTGAATGTCACAAGATCTCCTACTGCTATTGGATTTTTAAACACTACTTGATCTAAGGATTTGGTAACTACATAGGTTTTGCAGTACCTTGATGCGCACGTAAATGCAGCTTCATCAAGTAATTTTAAAATAGTTCCACCATGAACTTTTCCTGAAAAATTCGACATATCAGGAGTCATTAATCGCGTCATAAATAATGTTTTTTCTTGCTTTGTTTTTTCTATCATTTTTCTAAGCTTTCCTTTTTTACATATTTTTGTTTTGCAGGTATCACTCCTCTTACACCACCTCTTGGATTTTCTACATCCCCTTTCCTTCTTGGGATTAAATGCACATGTAAATGATATATTGACTGACCAGCATCTTTTCCATCATTGATTCCAATATTAAATGCTGTAACTGAGGAATCAAGTTGCACAATCTCTTTACGCTGCTCATTCAATATTATATTTATTGATTTTATTTCATCGTTATTCATATCAAAATAAGATTGAAAATGTCTCTTAGGAATTATTAATGTGTGTAGTTTTGTTACAGGGTAACTGTCTCTAGTAGCGTAGAAAAAATCATTTTCATAGACGACTTCTTTTTTATACTCAACTTTTTGGGCTTTACAAAACAAACAATCTTTCAAGACGACTCCTTTATCCAAGCTAACTATATTTAATTTTAAAAAATAATATAAATAATGATATTAATAAAGTAACTATATTAGCTAATATTACAGGTAATGACATTATTAAAATTCCATATATTAACCACAAAAATACACCTACACTAAATATCAACCACATTGGTAATGATATGTCTCTTGTGCTCTTTGTCTTATATGTTTTCACTGCCTGCGGGATAAATGCTATTGTTGTGAAAATAGCTGCAAGAAATCCTATATTTTGAGAAAAGTTACTTAGCATATTAATGTGTGAATATTACTAATGCACAACATACTTGAGTAAAAAACCATGCGCTCCAAAATTCTTGTCCATTAAATTTGAATTTATTCATTAAAAACACCACTATTAATGCAGGAACTACAAAAAAGTAAACAAAACCTATTGACTGCCCTAATGAACTTAATGAATCAAATCCTTTTTCAATCTGAGAAAAATATTTAAATGCTACCAAAACTAATGACATTACTAAAACTAATTTTTTTGAACTAATTATTGAGCAGTTTTTTATTCTATAAACTATTACTCCTAAAACTGCTGAAAAAAGCATCCCACTGGAAGCCATGATAATTATTTTTAAACTCATAATAAAACTCCATTTTATGTTTTAAGATCATTTTACATTAATATTTTTATAGATTAACTTATATTTCTCACTGGCAATATATTTTCAGTTTTTTTGTTATTTGTAAGCTTTACTAGGTATGAGTTTTTTTTACCCCTGAAAGATATAGCTGAGTACACCTCATCATTTTTTATGTGTAGAGCACATCCTCCCTCTATAGCGTAACAATCTGAAACTTCTTCAGATTCTATAAACTTAGATAAGGAAGGTTTTCTTTCCGGCTCCTCGTCGTAATGTGGGCAGCAACTACCTTTCATAAAACCCATGCAATCCATAACATTTAATTTGCCTGACCATGAATCAGTTATTCCCTTATCAAACCAGCATATAGCCCCTGCACTTACTCCGCTCATCACTGTTCCGCTCTCATACGCATTTTTTAAGATCTTATCTAAACCCCATTCTCGCCATACTGCCAGCATACTTTTTGTATTTCCACCCCCGACAAATATTACGTCCTGATCATCTATAATTTTTTCTAAGTTTGGGGTTCTTTTAAAAAAATCTAAATGAATTGGATTACAATTTAATTTACTTAATGTTGCGTAATAGCTTACTTTGTATGACTCATCGTCACCTGTAGCTGTTGGTATAAAGCATATATTCGGTTTTTCTGAATTCACCTGATCTAATATATATTGCTCTATAATTCCATTACTAGGATTCCTTCCAAACCCACCGCCGCCAATCGCTATTATTTGCTTATCCATTTTTTTCCTTTTTATATAATTAATCTATTATCATTTTCCATAATTTATTTATAGTTTCTGAATTCCTTTCTCTATTAAAAACATATTTAATATGACTAGCATTATCTGCTTTTTTATTTAATTCTATCCCCCATAATCCATTAATTTCATTAGGTAACATAGAATATCTAATATCTATGATACGATTTTGATGTTTTTTAGATAATGCTAAATAGCCGCCTGAGAACCATCTAAATCTCTCAATATCCTTTGCTTGCTGGCTACTATAATCTAACCAAGGAAAGGATTCTCTTACATTTAATTTTCTCACCTTTGATCCTTCATAAATTTTACTATTTATCCCTACCTTTACCGCATCAACATAATAATTACGTTTTGTGCTATAAATTATTTTCCAAACAAATAAATTTGCAAGACTCGGCTTAGCTACTATTTCAATTGGCTCATGTCCTCTAGATGCCGCTATCTGCTTTCCTATTTCCTTAGCTCTTTCTTTTTGTACTAAACCAAAAATACAATAAAATATTATCCATCCTAAAGCTAAACGCGAAAGTATTTTATTTTTTTTAACAGCAGCAAAAATTATTAATACCAATATAGGCAACGTGAATAAAGGATCTATTATAGATATGGTATTCCAGGAGATTCTATTATCACTAAATGGCCATAAAAGCTGAGTTCCGTATGATGTGCATGAATCAAGTAACCCATGCGTCCCGTACCCTAATGTAGAGTAAATATACGTTTTCTTAAATGTCATTCCTTTTCGTTTTGCAAATAAATAATAAAATAATATTGTACAAATTAATCCGCCTACTGGTATAAATATTAAAGAGTGAGTAAATTGCCTATGAAATTCTAATGTTAAAAGTGGGTCATTCGTTGACCGAATGAATATATCTAGATCAGGCGCTAGGCCTGAGAAGAAGCCTAGAAAAGTTGCAATTAAAATTGTTTTTTTGTTTGCGGGTTGTTGTGAAACTGTAGCACCTACAACTCCTTGCGTTAATGGATCCACTCAAACTCCTTAAAAATTAATTTCCATTTAAAATTTTAATTTTAGATAATTCAATCCTAATCTTTTCTTTACCATTTTTTTTTATACTTGAATAAACCATTAAGTTTTTATGTTCTCTTGAGAAAAAGAAGTAGTTAATTTTATTTCCTGTCGCATACTCAGCAGAATATCCACTGTATTTCTTTTCATTGATTACTATTGATTTTTTATCTTCATATTTGTATTTATAAACTTTTAAGTTTTTTTTTGATATTACTTTATAACTATTATTTACTTTGGGATAATTTCTCATTAGTGTTAAAAGTACATATAACGGATCATATATAACCCCTTCATATATTATTTTTGGATTACTAATTTCTATATGATTATCATTAAAAATGATTTCATATGACTCTTTGTTGTCTTTGTAAGTATATTTATTTGGTTTTAAGACATTATTTGCATTGGATATGTAGGATATTTCGTCTCTAGATCCCTTGCCTGCTAGTGTAGCCAGAAAATTCCCATCATAAGCTGTTCTTATGATTATTTGGTTATTAGCGTTATTAATTGTAAGAGTCATCGTGCCTGCAGAAGTATTTTTATAAAAAATATTATAATTAGCCTCTACGTGGTTTATATTAATATTTTCAGAATTTGCAGTTAGGCTGCAGAATAATACTGATATTATTAATAATTTTTTATGCATATTTACTCTAATCTATCATTATTACTTGGGTATAAGAAATTTTTTATAATTTGTCTTTTAGCTGCCTCAGAGAGCATATTTTCTACTTTAGTACAATTATACTTATTATAAATATCTTTCTCTAAAAGATTTGTTTTTAAAATTACTCCATCGAATTTTATTATAATGTCTGTTTTAATTTTTTTAATATTATCTGTATCTTCTAAACTTGCATCTAATGGTTTGTACTCATTACTATCTTCATGACTTTTATAAATACTGTTTCCATTATTCCATTTATCTCTTTTGTATATTAAACCTAATTTTTTATTTTTTAACACTAGGGTTATATTCTTATTTGGGGCATCACTTAAATCTTTTCTACTCTTATTATATTTTTTTAAGTGTACTAAATTGCAAGTATAAAATTCACCTTCTGATAAATTATTTAAAAGTATATTTATTTCTTTTTTTTTAGTGAACTCATATTGATCTGCGCAACTTATTAAGCCTGAAGTTATTAGCATGATGATCGCCATCCTTGTTATCTTTTTCATATTTATACTCTTAATTTATTTGTTCACTTTTCTAAAAAATTTACTTCTTTAATATACAGTTTAGCATTGTGATCTCTACCATATGCTACAAGGCCGATTGAAGTAATACTCTGTGGTTTGACTTTACTTACCTGGAATGACCCTGACTTTTTAAATTCACTTATTGGCAGTATAAATTCTCCATATTCTTTTGTGACAGTAAAACTTGACTGATAGTACTGCCAAGGCAATATTGTTCCCGATGTTCGCAAGTGTATAAAATATTTTTGATTATTACCTTTTGCTGTAATCTTTATATATGCAGCATTTTTAAGATTAATATCTTTTAAATTTTTCCTTATCTGTATAAATCCACCATTATTTTCTGTAGTTACTTTTCCAGATAAATACGCTATTGAATATCCTTTACTCATATCATAGTAGACGCTTCCTTTTGATTTTCCTCCCATTACGTTGTCTGATATATAACTCCATTTAGTGGGGTCTTGAAAATTATCTTTATGTAGACTTTCGGCGTAAGTATTATTGTTCATATTTATAATTAGAAATAATAATGTGTATAGTAGTTTTTTCATATTTTATTACAATGACCCGTCTAAAATATACTTTAATATTTTAACTACTTGATGTTGATCTTTTGCTACTGCTGATGCTGATGCTGCTACTTCTTTCAAGGGATGCTGGTGTTCTTCGTTATGGATAACTATAATTGACTTATTTAATGCAGATGCATATCCTGCATCAAATGCTGCATTCCACTGCTTGTACTTTTCTCCAAATTTTACTACTACTACATCACAGTCTTGAATTGATTTTTTTGTTTTAATAGAATTAATTTTTGCACCTTTATTGTCTTTCCATATATTTTTTTCTTCAGGCCCCAGTATTTCAACTCCGCAGTTATCTGAAGTTTCATGGTTTGTATTTGGAGCAGAGAATACAATACTTAGTTCTTCTTTTTTACATAACTGAATAATTTCTTCTCTCCAATCAGTGTGAATTTCTCCTGATAAATATACGTTTAGCATCTAGTACTCCTCTAATGTTTGTAATCACTTTTCTAAAAATTTTACTTACTTTTTAGAGTTTAAATAGTCTTGCAAATATTTTTTAAATTTATTTCTATATTAACTAATAGTAAATTTATTCCACACTCTGAACCCATTACTTTTTCTATTTCATCCTCATCTTTAACCCATGCGTCTACATCACCACTATAGTGTTTATTTACTATATGCTCTGCATCTCCTAAATCCTGGACTATTACTGTAAACCTATTATTTGCCTCAGACGAATCTACAATACTTAATTCATCATACGTAATTTTTTTGATGTCACTAAACTCATCTTTGAATTCAACTTTATTTTCATAAAAAGAACGTAGATTAATTGATAATTTTTCAGCTATTACTTCAGCTTTTTTTAATAACTTAGTGTTTTTTTTCTTATAACCATATGTTATTTCTGACATTTCTACTCCACTGTATAGGAAGACTTCCAATAGTTTGCGCTATTATTATATACCGTTGCGCCTTAAATTTCTTATTTGCATTAGATTTTTACTACGAATTTTTTAATTTTCACAACAATTGCTTCTTAGACTTATTCTTCTGCTACTGAATATTCTGCTTTGGAAAGAATGATTATTGGCATTTAGCTTCTAACGACTATACACACCCTGTTGGTTTTGGAAGACCACCATATTTTGCAATTATTTTCATAGGGCCTGATTTAAAGACTTCGTATAATTTACTTGCCTTTCTATCCATATTAAATTCTTTAGCAAAGTTACGAACAGCAGGGACAGTACCTGTTTCACGATACATCTCTCTTGCCTTATCAATATATGTTTTAATTTCTTCTGTAATTTCCATGCCGTCAGATTCTGCCATTTCATACATAACTTCTTCTGACCAATCGTCTATGTTAATTAAAAAACCATCGCCATCCCTATTTAAATCCATAATATGCTCCTAAACTTTTCATTATTGTAATATAGTTAGCTTACAAAATCACCATTGAGCGCCAAATGGTACTACTGAGCTTCATTTTTTTAGAAATTTTCTATATAAAATACTGTTAACCTATAAAGAAAATATATAATGATTAATGAAATAGTTATTTCCAAAAGATATGTTTTTAGCATTTCCCAAAATGCTGGGGCTTCACTTGGCAATCTTTTCTTCTTCATGAAATTTTTATTGTTTATTGTTTATTGTTTAATAGGAATTACTCCACTGTCGCTGAATTAAATTTTCTATTCAATTCACTTATTAGTTGGTTGCAGTCCTATAAAAGACGGTTATGAAACCTATTTTATGAACCACTTCAGCATTTAACTGCTGTTCTATTTTTAAACGTTGTTCTTTGCATTCATCTTTATCTGCTCCTCTACTACGAATTTTAATCAATTCATGTATATTTAGAGCGCTGTCAATTTCAGCAATAACAGCATCTGTAAGACCTTTCTGGCCAATCATAATAATTGGTTTTAAAGTGGATGCTTTTTTCTGCAATTGCTTTCTTTTATCCTTAGAAAGATTTTGTTTCATAATTAGTTCCTTAATTTATATATCTATACCTAATTTTTCCTCAAAAGAAATATTTTACGCTAATATCTTACTTAAGATACAAAAATAGCAGTTAAAAGTAGAAGATTATTTAGTTTTAAATAATGCATATGAGCGATATAGAATAACCAAAATTTAAACTAAGTAGAAAAACAGAAGATTCTTTTAAATTCATTAATAATGTTTACATCGTCATTATAACTGACTAATATTGAATTCGAGGAAAATTATGAATAAATATATTTCTGTGCTTTTAGTGCTAGTTATGACATATGACGTGTGTGCTGGAGAATCTAGTAAAGCTGTAAATCAGATTAAAAACTCAGCAATGAATCAGGCATTTTCTTATGGTGATTCTGCTGTTGAATCATGGGCGCGAGATAAGCTGTCTAATCTCAGGCTAATTGAGGTTGAAACGAAATCTAGAGCTGATTCTAAGCCTACATTTAGAGCCATTACACTTTTTGAGCTAACTGGAAATGAATACAATAAATACTTAAGTCAAATATCCTATTCAACATTTAACGATAGAGAGACACTAAATGTAGGCTTAGTCTATCGTAACCTAAATGAAGATATGACTAAAATGTATGGAATAAATATATTCTATGATCATGAGTTTAATCACGGGCACACTCGCGCAGGGCTCGGTTTTGAAATGAAGAGCTCCGTTTATGATATAAATATTAATTTTTATGAAGCTATGTCTAACAAACATAATGTAAAAGGGATACCTGAAGTTGCAGCAAGTGGATATGATGCAGAAATAGGTGTGTTACTTCCATATTTACCTTGGGCTAGACTTTATTACAAAACTTATCAATGGAACAACATTACAGAAAATATAAAACATGGCCAAACGTTTAGTTTATATATGGAGCCAACTTCTCGACTATCAGTAGAAGCTGGTATGCAAGATGACAGTACTACAAATTCCCATAATGCATTTTTGAAATTAAATTATGTAGTGTGTTGCAATGAGAAAAAGATGGGGCCTAGAGCTTTTACAGTTTCTAAAAACGCTTATACATTTAGAGGAATAAATCACGATAGAGTGTATGAAAAAGTTAGAAGAGAAAATAATATTATCACAGTCAGTGGTGGTGATGGTATTATTATTCAAGCATCAGGATTTTAATTATGAAGAAACTTAATAAATGTATTCTAATAATACTATTGATTATTCCTACATCAAGCATTTATGCTGCCTGCAAAGGTGAGACTTGCTGTAGCATCAATGCAGGTGTTGTTACGTATCCTACCTTTTCTCGATGTCATATAGAACCTGATTTATATGGTATAAAAATGTACAAATTATACTTATGTACAAGCACACCCTCTATACCTTCTAGAAGCAGTCAAACGAACTTAACTAACGCCGGCTGCACTATTATTCTTGATTCTGATTCTGGCAGTGATGTTAATTTGACTCAATCCACTGTACCTATTGCATTTCCCAATGCGATATTTTCCAGACCCCCAGATGGTACTTACACACATGGTGCTATGTATATTAGTAATACGTTTAGAATAAAGTGGTCTAGACAATTTAATCAATCTGTTAAAAGTGACAGCAGTACATCGACAGGAGAATATTGTTCAACTACATCAGGCACTGGTAACATGTTTGCTAAACAATCATTATTATGTCAAAGCGGATCTGCACCTACAGCTGGCATATTTAATATCATACTTGATAATTTTAGTAGCGCTACTTTTCAAATGTTTGACGCGTACCTAAATATAGATGGTTCTGGTTCTGATATAAATGCGTATTTAGTTAACTCATCTAATAACTTATCTAGTGACGGATCAGATGCAACGCAAATATTTGGGGTCCAAACTCTAGCCGCCCCTGTTGTAATTTCAGAGAATTTTAAAGGTTTGGATATCTCATTTGCAATAAATAAAGGAAGTTTGATATTTCAAAGCGGAGAAAATTCTGAGATAAGTGCAGGTGTCGGTCCATTCCAAACCATAATTACTTCTTTAAGTAATTAAATAATTTTTTTCGTGGCAGGAGTAATCTTCTCGCAAGCAAAGCTTTTTTATTTCTAAGATGAGACAAAGTAAACATAGTGCTTCCAGCTATCTTAATAAGTATTGTTATTAATTCTGCTAAATTTTCTTCGGCATGAAAAAATGCATGCAAAAGTACAGATCAGCCTAAGAAAACTATTCTACTATTACAGAATGTTTTTTGTTTGGATAGGATGGTCAGCGGTCTGTTCATAATGTAATTCTTTAGTTTCTTGAGTTTTCTTATTTCTTACATATCCAATCATATGTTGAACTGATTTCATGAAACTCTTAAAAGTGGATGTTTTTGGAAGTCTTCTATCACTCTGCACATGATAACTTTTTGAGTGTTTATTTTCATCCTTATAAATCGTCTTGCCCTTAATAATTAGTTGTTTGCTATGAATTTCAAATCTATGCCCTATCTAAATTTTCTTATAATCTCTACCCTTGCCAATCGCTTCTGAATAATTTAATATTAAAAAAGATATTACTCTTGAACTAAAAAATTAACTGATTAAAATTATGAAAGTAAATTTTCTATTATTTAGTTTTAAATGATAATATTTTGAAAAACTTAACACATCATTTATCTAAACTACTTTTTATTTTATCTCTACCGCAAATTGTGCTTGGAGAACGAGGCCTATCTGCTGATGGACACTACCCATTATTTTTAGCTAGCAGTCTTAGAGAGAATATAAATAATATTTGGCATTTTATTCCTTCACCAGCTCCTTTATATTTTCCTGAAACTTTTTATTTTTTTGTAATTCAATTATTACTTGGTTCAAGAGATATACTACTTCAAACTTCTATTATTAATATCTTGTATTGCTTTATCTTCTTATGGATGTGTATAAAAACTCTACCTCAAATTGGAAGTCAAATGAATCTAGTAAAAACTGATAGTATTCATAACTACTATTACGAATCTTTTGTCTTATGTCTATTTTCTTTAATAAATTTTACTAGCACTGGTCGATATGCCATGTTTTGGATTGATGGAGCTAATACGCACCTGGGAGCAGTTATTGTATCAGTCTTAGTATTAATATTACTGTTCTCAAAGGTTGATAAAATCAAATATTCTTTGTTATTTATAATATGCGGACTTGGCTTCTTATCAAATCAATTGCTGCTTGTATCAATAATATTACCCATTTTATTTATGCTCATACTTCGAAATTATCAGGATAGCGGTGTAATATTGATGTCTCAGTTAATCAGGGAAAATTTATCAAAATATTTAATCTTACTTATATTTACTTTAATATCTTTCATACCATACTATTTCTTTGCAGATTCAGAAATCAGTAATCGTCATCTTATATCCACTAACAATATTGATGATTTTTTTATCAACATGTATGCATTATTTATTAACGCGCTAAAAAATAATACTATATCCAGCAGTATTTTTATTTTTCTAATTTTTTTAATCATTTTTATTTCATTTAAAAATTATAAAAATAAATATTTTCAAATTGTTTTTCTTTCTTTACTTATTACTTTCCTTGTAAGCATGTTCACCGGTTCATTTAGAGGATGGAACTTACGTCTATTTTTGCCAGGACTAATGCTTGGGATTTTAGCTTTTAAATACTTAAGTTTGAATTTTCTAAAACAAATCTGTTTTGTAATGATAGCTGTATCAAGTTATACATTTACACAAATATCCTACGATTTTAATCTTGAGCCTGCCAGAGAAGAATTATTAGCAAAATGTATTAATGATAATGTACCTGGCACCACTGAATTTATAGGTCTAGCAGGACACTGGGATGTTGGTCCAGTCAACTATTACTTAAATAATAATATTTTAAAGAAATCTATAATTGATGAGGATGGCATTAGAACATATAATTGGATGGTTAATTCCATAAAAAATAGATTAGACAAGCCGATTAAATTTATAATTGAGAATAGACATAATAGTAGTTATGGATTTATTGAGAGCAATATTATAAAGTTGCCGGGACACACAAAAATAGTTCATTGTAATAAATTAGATTCTAAAATCCATTTCTTTAATAGTGATATTCTTATGCATTATATCCATGGGAATACATTACGCTAATCATTACTTTAAAGTTGAATTTAAATCAGGTATCTTTGCACGACAAAATATCATCTATGAAATTACAAAGAATAAATTTAACAAATTAAATAACCTAAGCTCTATATAGCCGTACCCATGCGAAGATTATCTCTCAAGTTTATTTGAGAATAGGAAATCATATCTTTCTTGTATGTAATTGCGCTGACTCTTTTCGCTTAATTTCCAAGCATCTGCATCTATAATAAAATGCGCAACTGTTATTCCAAACTGTAGTCCTATCATATAATTTATAATATCTTCTGGTATATTTGGATTTCGCGTAAACCAGATGGCACCATAAATCATCATTACGACTACAAAAAACCCACCGATAGATCTAATATTACCATTTTGAGCTCTAGATGTTATTACTAGAGTCGACATCATTAGCCAGTACTGTAAAGCATGAGCAATTGCGTAACTTGTGACAGCTGGGAAGAAACCATTTGACAGAAAGGTAGGTGCAAAAAATATAACAGATAATATTATAAACATGCTTGAAAATAAATTTCTCTTATTGTCACGCTTAAGTCTTAAGTAGATAGCATAAAAACATGAAAGTGCAGCGCCAAGATAAATACATAAACCAAGCATATAAAGACTATCTTTAGTTAAAAACGGTAAATTTAACTCATTAGCCTTAAATCGTAAGACTGCAATAATACTCCCTACGGAAATTAACATTATTGATTTTCTTTCTAAAATAGTAAGTCGATCACCATTAGTAATATTTGATACTAGCGCTGCAAGTCCATAATTTTGTTTCTGATAATGCCATAGCAGCCAACTGATAAAAATCATCCACAGATACGCATGATTTTCCTCTGCTATTGTTCCCCAAAGTAAAATACATGTAATAATACTTAAAATTGGCGCTACAACATAACGATTAGGCCTAGCCTTAATATGAGAGCTAAAATTACTATCTATATAAAAAAAACCTGTTGTTGCAACATGGGCAGTACTCAGCCAACCTAAAACTAAAAATGAAATGTGTAAGTTTTCTGGTGTTGGTCTAAAAAATTTTGGAAACAAAGGCATTAGTATTACAGTTGATAACGTCAGTGCTATCAAGCAGTATATGAATAAATATTTTTCTTTTTTATAAGGGGTTGTATTAAATTGGTTCATTTTTAGGAATATAACAGCATTTAAAAGAATATAATATATAACTTTTTAAGTATACACACTCCTGACCACGTAACAGATTCTTCACTCATAGGTGCACTGTTTCATAGCAGGCATTTAGATTTATTCGTTGGAAACTATACCCCTTCTGCAAAAATCTGCGGAGAGAATAAGAGTAAACAGATTGTGAGTAATTTAATTTTCATAATTTATTTCATTTCATCAAAAAATTCTTTTGGAAATTCAATTTCTATAACCTTCCACTTAGTTCCAATTCGCTTAAAGTGGATTGGAAATTTTTCCTTATCGGTCTCTAAATTTACATAAAATGAATTTAAACTATCAAATTTCATTATTGAAATCCCTCCAATTAATGTTGTAAAATTTGGTTCTGGTATTTCAGATCTTTTATCTGATTTCTCTATCAATAAACTTAATCCTTCAGAGTTAATATATGTATCTACTAAGAAGTCAGCAAATTTACTTACTAAACCTGTCACTAAAATACCAAGCCCACCTAATTCTTTATACTCTTTATCCTTTGATATTTCATCTATAAAATATGCATTAGAAAAGTCTTTGAAATTATTTCTTACTTCATCCCATTCAATATAGTTTTTACTTAGTTGTTTGTCATTGTAGTAAATTGATTTGTGAACTTGATGAAAAGAATGCATAGCGCTAAATATATAAACGAATATTAAAAAGACTGGCAAAAATATAATTAGCAATTTTTTATATTTAACAGTTTATACTTTATTAGACTATTGTAAAATTGGAACTAACCATCCTGTCCAGACTTGTTTATTCTATTGTGACTGATTTTTTTTGATTGGACAGGGTGGTGGTCGTCATTAGCATATTGTACCTGTTGGGTTTTCTTGGATTTCTTCTTTCTCTTATATCTAACCCTATTCACCCTATTTCTTGTAAAGTTCTTCAAAGTGTTAGTTTTAAGTAACTTCCTACCACTCTTAATATCATGCCCCATTGGCTTCTTATTCTCATCATGATAAATCATTTTGTCTTTAACAAAAGCCATCTTGAATAGTATTTGAAAACTATGCCCAATTTGTATATTCTTGTATAATTAGATTTTAAAGATAAATTTTATCTTTCTTTGCTTGTTTGTTTGTTTATTTGTTTGTTTGTTTGTTTGTTTGTTTGTTTGTTTGTTTGTTTGTTTGTTTGTTTGTTTGTTTGTTTGTTTGTTTGTTTG
>ENA-ORXF01000037-ORXF01000037.1-marine-metagenome-genome-assembly--contig:-NODE-37-length-99851-cov-16.651081_pt1 | contig 99851 bp, 99 predicted proteins | sample MGYA00237864_ERZ511476 | MGnify/ENA primary metagenome ERZ511476 (study PRJEB26306, sample SAMN06343908) | marine metagenome | isolation source: coastal waters | place: Atlantic Ocean: West Antarctic...
ACATCTGTATAGGGTACACTGTGCCCGAAATCAACGGTTCTGTCACGGGAAGTGCATGAGAATTTACATCATACAAAACCAAGGGATGGCAATGCTTGATAAGCACTTACAGTGGACTCATGATATTGAATCCAGCCGTCTTTTTTATACTCCTCACAGAGACATCGCGTTGAATCAACTGATCGAGTTAAATGCTAAAGACATCAGTTTGAGAGCGGAAATAGTTGAGTGTGCGGCAGATTCAAAAGGACGCCCTTTAGTGCTGCTTGAGGCGCTCAATACTGAACAAACTGCTGCTGCTGAAAATCAGTCTAGCGCAGCCTAAACGGGATTCTATTTTGTCTTTAGATGCTAAACTGAACATACTGAGCAACCCTGCAAAAGCAGATCGATTAACCGGAATAGCGCGGGGTATCGAAAAGGAAAGCCTTAGGGTTGAAGCCAATGGAATGCTTGCTCAGACACCTCACCCTGCCTCGCTGGGCGCCGCGTTGACCCATCCAAATATAACAACAGATTTCTCTGAAGCACTGTTAGAATTTATCACTGCGCCTTCTTCGTCGATCGACACAGTGATGAATCAATTAGAAGAGATTCATCGGGTGACCTACCAGAATATTGGTGATGAGTTGCTGTGGGTCAATAGCATGCCTTGCCAGCTCGGCTCAGATGAAAGTATTCCTATTGGGCAATACGGCAGTTCCAATGTCGGAAAGATGAAAAGCGCCTATAGGCGTGGGCTTGGAAACCGATATGGCCGCTTAATGCAAACCATTGCAGGTATTCACTACAACTTTTCAGTGCCCGATTCACTCTGGGAAGACTTACAAATTAGTGCGGACAACCAGCAATCATTGCAAGATTTCAAATCTGATGGATACCTTGGTCTGATTAGGAACTTTCGGCGCTACTCTTGGTTGCTTCTTTATTTACTAGGCGCTGCTCCTGCAATCTGCCGAAGCTTTGTGGGTGATCACGATCACCGCTTAACCTCTGTTGGTAGTGATACTCACAGTTTGTATCAACCTTATGCGACTTCGCTGCGTATGGGTGATTTAGGCTACCAGAGTGATGCTCAAAGCTCACTGGTTGTCTGTTACAACGACTTGCCTCAATACACTGAAACGCTTAAAAAAGCGCTCTCTCAAGCTTATCCGGCCTATGATACGATCGGCTTAAAAGACAGTGCTGGTGAGTATCAGCAACTTAGTACTAGCCTCTTACAAATTGAAAACGAGTTCTACAGTACCATTCGGCCGAAACGTACCGCCGCTTCAGGCGAAACCCCCGTGCATGCACTTGTCGAGCGTGGTGTAGAGTACATTGAAGTTCGGTGTGTCGACCTCAATCCACTTCTACCCTGTGGGATTGATGAAGAAACAATCTGCTTTTTAGATACCTTTTTATTATTTTGTTTGCTCCAAGACAGTCCCCCAACTGATGCTGAAGAATATGCATGCATTCCTGAAAATATAGATCGTACCGTCTATTCTGGCCGCGATCCGGCATTAAGTCTGTTGCGAGGCAAGGAAGAGGTGCCCCTAAGAGAATGGGGTCGAACGCTACTTGATGAAATGCGTCCAGTGGCAACGCTTCTAGATAGCGCAAACCAAACTGTAGCCTATACTCATGTTTTAGAGGTCATGCTGGACCGCATCCATGATGATGGTTCAACACCTGCTGCTAGGCTATTGACAGAAATGCGTGAGAATGATGAGACATACTATGGTATGGCAATGCGCAAAGCCTGTGAGCATAGAGACTATTTTCAAGCCAATCCACCCAGCGTCGAAACAATGCATAAGTACAAAGAATTAGCAGAAAAATCTTTGCAAAAACAAGCGGATATAGAAGCACAAGATAGTCTTTCTTTTGACGAGTTTTTGGCTGACTATTACCGCTAGGCATGCCCTGTATAAGAACATCAGCTAACTACTAATGGAGTCGTCATTGAATTATCTAACCTACAGAGCATTAAACCTTTTAGGTGCCCTTGGCTGTGCTGGCGCGTTGATAATAGCGGTCGTTTATTTTCAACAGCACCTAGGCCTTGAGCCCTGCTACCTGTGCATCACTCAACGGGTATTTGTGGCTATGGTTGGAGTAATATTTTTAATGGCGGCGCTGCATAACCCCCTAGGTCGCGGGCGGAAAATTTACTCTGGCCTCGCTATAGCCGCGTCTATTGGCGGTGCATTTTTCTCGATTAAACAGCTGTGGTTACAAAGTCTTCCTGAAGACTCTATACCCGCATGTGGCCCGCCGGTGGACTATTTGATGGATGTTTTCCCAGCCTCGGAGGTCATTACCATGCTGATTCGCGGAGATGGCAATTGCGCGAAAGTCCAATGGGAACTGTTTAGTATGAGTATGCCGGGTTGGGTTCTTGTTGTTTTTGTAATACTCTCTGGCATAGGCCTCATCCAATTATTTCGCAAGCACTGAGATTCATCTGTGGGCTAATAGTCCTCGTTGCCTTTCAATGGTTTGGAGAGCTGTTAGTCCGATGGACTGGTGTTATTATTCCTGGCCCGCTGGTTGGAATGTTGTTACTGCTAGTGGTACTTATCTTCTCAAGGCAACTCAATGATCTAATTCAACCGACTAGTTCTCACCTGATTCAAAATCTTTCTCTGCTATTTATTCCAGCCTGTGTTGGCGCTTTTTTTCTTAGTGAGCAGATAAACTTGCAACTGCCTAAGCTTTTACTCGCTGTTATTGTTAGCACCCCTTTGACAATGATCTTAATGACTCTGCTAATTACCTCGATTAAGGGTAACAAAGATGTCTGAACTGATAATGTATCAGTGGCAGCAAATCACTGAGAGCTCTTGGTTAATCTTCTTTTCTATTCTGGGTTTTGGTATTGGTGTTTTTGTCTATCGACGTTGTGGCAATCATCCACTGAGTCATCCCTTAGTGATAAGCACTCCTCTTATTGGCCTTACTTTATATTTGCTAGAGATAGACTATGGTGTTTATTATTCTGCAAACGGCATATTGAATTGGCTACTTGGTGCTGCAACTGTAGCTTTAGCCGTCCCTTTGTCGCAGCAACTGAAAAACCTCTCTGTACTGTGGCCAACAATCCTATTAACCGTGTTCAGTGGTGGCTTTTTCGCTGCCGTTAGTGTTCTAGTTATTGGTAGCTGGCTTATCTTGGAGCCCATAGCAATTTTCTCATTGGTGGCTAAATCAGTCACCACACCCATTGCGATTATTATCACTGAGCAATTAGGCGGTCTAATCGCACTGATTACTTTTCTTGTGCTGTTTACAGGGATCGTTGGGATCGTTGTCGCAGAGCCTATTTTTAAATTTTTTAGTTTACATGATGAGCGATGGCAAGGACTGATCTTGGGTGTCACTGCACATGCAATTGGGACTCTTAAAGCGTTCGAAAAAAGTCCTCGATGCGGGGCTTTCTCAACCATTGGTATGGGTCTAAACGGTATTTGGACAGCTCTGTTCCTCATTCCTCTTATGCAATCTTTTGGGCCTTGAATGATTATGCTTTTATGAAAAAAGAGGTACACTTGTGAAAGGGTTTAATACACAGGTGTAAAGATAATGGTTAAGGATAATCAAAAACTGCAATCTCATTGGAGTAACGTAAGCAAAATTATTGAGCGATGGCTCGAAGAGCGTCGAGAATTACTCGCAAAATACTGTGACCTAACGGAAGTTATCGACGTTAGCGATAACGCGGTCAAGCATGTCGAAGAGCTGCAAGAGTTCTGTGAGCTGATGGTAGATTACATCTCGGTTGGCCACTTTGAAATATTTGACCAGCTGCATAAAGAAGGACAGCTTTTTGAGGATGCGTCAGGATTAGACAAAGAGCCCAATTTACTCGAAAAAATCCAAACAACGACAGAGTATATACTTGATTTTAACGACAAGTATTTAAGCTCTCATGATTTGGATGCACGTATTATTGACCTTGCCAGCCTTGGTGAGATATTTGCACAACGCTTTGGGCTTGAAGATAAGTTGATCGATGTGTTGCATAGTTCTCATGTCGGAACGTTACTGGGCGAAAAAGAACTCATTTAGGTGTCATCAATTATTAGTTATAAAAAAGCCCCGTCTTGCGGGGCTTTTTTATAACTGTCTACATCATAATCATGCTATTCGCTGTCAATATTCGCCTTTAGCAATTCCACTTCAAAGATAAGCAACGAGTTAGGTCCTATTGGCCCCGACCCACCCGGCCCATAAGCAAGATCAGCAGGGATATAGAGCTCCCACTTAGACCCCTCAGGCATAAGTTGCAACGCTTCGGTCCAGCCAGCAATAACCTGGGTAACACCAAACTGAGCAGGCACGCCACGTTTTACCGAGCTATCAAATTCGGTACCATCCAATAGTCTGCCCGCATAATGAACTTCAACGGTACTGTCAACCGATGGTTGCTCTCCAGCTCCCTTAGTGAGTACCCGATACTGCAAACCGCTGTCAGTAGTTACTACGCCCTCTTTAACACCATTGGTCGCCAGAAATGCTGTCGCCTCAGCAGCGTTATCATCAGACTGAGCTGATACCACTTCCTGCTGTGCCGCTTGCATGATCTCTTGCTTTGCTTTCATGTCGACCTCAAACGTCTTGATGACCACAGCAATCTGCTCATCACTCAAACTCGGCTTATCACCCCTTAAGGCAGTTTCAAGTCCGTCTTGAAAAGCGCTAGCATCAAACTCAATTTCCATACTCTTTATATTGTTACCATTGTCCAAACCCATCAGATAACTGATTTTTTGTGCTTGGCTAATAAGCTCTACTGAGGTTGATTGAACAGCTGGCTCTGATGTGGCATCTGTATTCTCCGCTGCCTCACAGGCAGTCAAAAAAAGCAGCGCAGTGAGCGGTAAAATTTTTACTAGATTCATTATATTTCCTTTATAAAGTTTTCTTTGGTCTATGGATGTCGCCCAATTTAGGTCATTTTTAAATTAGTATCAACTAGTTGTTAAAATCCTTTCTGTTATAGCTATTTGCAATACAAAACTCACCTCAGCAAACCTAATTTATTAACCCGGGCCTACCTTTAGTCAATTTTTTTAAATACTAAATCCCAAACACCATGACCTAATTTCTCGCCACGTTTTTCAAATTTAGTAATCGGCCGATAACTAGGTCTCTCAGAGTACTGCCCTGCACCTGCACAATTCTCAAACCCCTCTGCCTCACTTAAGGTCTCCATCATTTGTTCAGCATAATGCTGCCAGTCCGTCGCCATATGCAATATGCCACCAGAACGTAGCTTTGCCCTGACCTGTTGAACAAATGTGGACTTCACAATGCGTCTTTTATTATGCTTTTTCTTATGCCAAGGATCTGGAAAGTAAAGTTGTAATCGATCGATACTTTGAGTAGCAAAACATTCCTCTAAAACATCGTTGGCATCGGCTAAATAGACTCGTAAATTAGACAAATCCTCGATACGCGCGCTATTCATTAGTGTCCCAACCCCAGGCGGATGAACCTCTACACCAATAAAGTCAGTATTAGGGCTAGCCACCGCCATCTCAATCAACGAGGTCCCCATGCCAAAACCGATCTCAAGAACTTTTTGGCCAGTACGCCCAAAAATAACATCAGTATTAATAGCACCATCTGCTAATTTTAAGCCATATACCGGCCAACTAACTTCAAACGCTTTGCGTTGAGCTTCAGTCATGCGACCCGCTCTGACGACATAGCTACGGATTGATTTTTCTCTATACTCTGGCCGCATATCCATCTATTGACCACTCTTAGCCGCAAAAAACAATAGTACCCAGCCAGCCATAAAAGCAACGCCTCCCAAAGGCGTAATCATACCCATGGCCGGCATGTCCGCTAACACTAGTACATAGAGCGATCCTGAAAACAGTAGAATTCCCAAAGCAAAGCTGATTGCGGCCCAGTGACATAGGGAAACCCTAACAAGTTGATCAGGCAGACTGATCACCGCTAATAATGCCAACGTATGCAAAAATTGATAAAGCACGGCTGTCCGAAAGGTATCCATGTAGCGGTCCGACAATTGATCTTGTAGGCCATGAGCCGCAAAGGCACCTAGTACTACCGATATAGCCCCACTTAGGGCAACGAATCTAAGCCAAAAAACATTATTCATAGCAATAAAAAAGCCGCACATTTAATTAGCGCGGCTCCTTGTAGTAGATGGTTAAGTTAGCCTTCCATTAACAGTCGAACTTTTTTCATAGCGTTTTTCTCAAGCTGACGAATCCGCTCAGCGGAAACACCATACTCAGCGGCAAGTTGGTGCAAAGTCGCTTTAGTATCGTCCAACCAACGGCGCTGCAGGATGGCTTGACTGCGTTCATCAAGATTCTTAAAGGCTGCGGCTAAACGCACATTGTTGTCACCTTCAAAATTTTCATTTTCTATTTGTTCTGCAGGATCAGCACCTTTGGACTCTAGATATAATGACGGGGAATAAGTATTACTATCTTCGTCGTCGTCTACCGGAGCATCAAATGTCGCATCCCGCGATGTCAGGCGCATTTCCATTTCCATGACATCTTTAAGATCAACGCCTAAATCATCGGCTACTGCTTTTGCTTCATCAGCAGACAGCCATTGCAATTCTTTTTTAGCACTGCGCAAATTAAAGAATAGTTTACGCTGAGACTTGGTCGTAGCAATTTTAACAATACGCCAATTTCGCAGGATAAATTCGTGTATCTCCGCTTTAATCCAATGGACCGCAAAGGAAACAACCCTCACACCTTTCTCAGGATTAAATCGGCGAACCGCCTTCATCAAACCAACGTTACCCTCTTGGATCAAGTCAGCCAATGGGAGGCCGTAACCATTGTATGATCGAGCAATATGTACGACAAAACGCAGGTGCGACATTACTAGCTTTCGCGCAGCATCAAGATCATCTTCATAGTACAAAGCTTCGCCTAAGGACTTCTCCTCATCTAGCGTTAAGATAGGCACAGTTCCGGTCCCCTGAATGTAAGCATTCAGATTAGCGCCGGGGGTCATCCATTCCATTGTTTGTAAAGCTTTACTCATGACTTCCTCTTAAAGTCGCTGGTCGATCATAATAGCATTAATTGTTTAGTCGTTCCAAATCTTAAAAAGTTCATCATAACCTAGATATTTACGTGTTTACCAAGGGTTTAGCTCAAATTTTCCTTACTTTGGCTCAATGGCTCGCAGATTCTGCATTACAGCAATCCAAGCACCCACCAGTCCAATCAGTGCCCCAAGCAAACAAAGCGCCAAAATACCCGCCAATCCAGGGCCCGCCAGTTGGAACTGGCTCTGATATAAATCAGCCAGCACAGCGACTGACCGACCAATCCAAAAAAAGCTTCCAAGCAATAATATCGACGCCATAACCCCGCCAAACAGGCCCAGCAATAAGCCAGTGTAAAGAAATGGACGGCGCACGTAGGCGTCTGTTGCGCCAACCAATTTTACTACAATAATTTCCTCTCTACGGTTTTGAATCGCCAGGCGGATAGTATTTCCAATCACTAATAAAACACCAACACCAAGAGCCATACCCATCGCCAATACAAGCTTTTTGCTAACCTCTGTAATAGTGGCCAATCGTTGTATCCACTTCATATCAACTTGAACATCTTCCACCGCGGCAAGCTGGTCAATAGCCTTCACCAATTGTTGCGCCTGCTTTAGGTCTGTGGCACCGGACATCGCAGGCTGCACCAAAAATACTGCTGGCAGTGGATTTTCATCCAAATACTGAAGTGCGCTACCAAACCCTGATAGTGCTCTAAATTCTTCAAGCGCCTGATCAGCGGAGATGAAAATTATTGCCGACACCTCAGGTAAGTCATCTAGCTGTTTTCCTAGCTGTGCAACCTGCTGGCTGTTTGTCTCTTTTTTGACGAACACGGTTATTTGCGCCGAAGACTCAAAGCCACTACTTAGCTGTTGCACATTGTGCAACGCTAAAAACATCGCTGATGGCAACGCTAGAGCAATAGCAATAACCACTACCGTAAGGGTCGTTTGTATCGGTTCTCGAGCCATTTTTTGCAGAGTTGTTGAGAAAGTGGTTCGGTGATGGGCCCTGTAGCTGCGCCACCGATCAACTAATCTGACCTTTTGATCACTAGCGCCCCGGGCCGTATCCCGTTTATTGAGGCTACCGACCATTGGAGTGCGCACCATCATCAGTCAAAATGCCATCCTCAAGATGCATAATCCGATGGTCCAGAGAATTAATTAAGTTTATATCGTGGGTGGCAATCAAAATTGTCACGCCAACGCTTTGGAAGCGCCTAAAAAGCGCCATAATCTCTGCCGACAAAGTAGGATCTAAATTACCCGTTGGCTCGTCGGCTAACAATATTTTAGGCTTGTGAACCACCGCACGAGCAATACCAACTCTTTGCTGCTCACCACCAGATAAGGTCAGCGGATTATGTGATTCTTTGCCAAGAAGCCCAACCCCGTCAAGTGCAGCGCGCACGCGACGACCAGTCTCTGATGACGGATATCCGGAAATTTGTAGCGGTAAAGCAACGTTTTCAAAGACACTCCGATCTGACAATAACTGATGGTTTTGAAAAACCACACCAATTTGTCGTCGATAGGACGGTATTAGTGATCGCGAGAGTCGGTTTAAATTTTTACCATTAATTAGCAAAGTTCCTGATGATGGTCTTTCCATTAACATTAGCAACTTCAGCAAGGTACTTTTACCCGCCCCCGATGGTCCAGTAAGAAAAGCCATTTCGCCAGCCTCAAGTTCAAAGTTGACGCGCTTTAACGCTTCCAGACCTGAGGGGTAACGCTTGCTAATGTTGTCAAAACGAATCATCGGTATAAGACCTATTTCTCCACGTCCAACAGAGCCTGAACAAACTCTTGCGCATTAAAGGGCTGAAGATCGTCCTGCCCCTCACCAACACCAATAAACCTTATTGGCACTGAAAACTTATCTGCTAAAGCAAAGATGATTCCGCCTTTCGCGGTACCATCAAGCTTAGTTAAAGCAATACCGGTGATACCGACCACCTGATTAAATTCAGCCATTTGCACCACTGCATTTTGGCCTGTCCCAGCATCCAATACGAGCAAAACCTCATGAGGTGCGCTTTCGTCTATTTTTCCGGCAACACGTTTAACTTTTTTCAACTCTTCCATTAAATTGCTTTTGTTGTGCAGCCGCCCTGCAGTATCGGCAATAATGATGTCAGCACCACGCGACTTGGCGGCCTGAATACCATCAAAAATAACCGACGCGCTGTCTGCTCCAGTATGCTGAGCGATCACTGGTACCTGATTACGTTCACCCCAGACTTGCAATTGCTCTACCGCTGCCGCTCTAAAAGTATCTCCAGCGGCCAACATGACTGACTTGCCCTGCTTTTTAAGTCGACTCGCCAACTTACCAATGGTGGTGGTTTTGCCGACGCCATTGACACCTACCACAAACATCACAAAGGGCTTACCCGACGCGTCAAAATCAATATCAGACTCACATACTCGCAGCCTATTTATTAAAATTTCCTGAAGTGCGGTCTTTAGTGCGGCGCCATCTTTAAGTGCCTGACGACTCAATTGTTGGGTCAATTCGGCAATAATAGACGAGGTAGTCTCAATGCCGACATCCGCCATTAATAATGCTGTTTCTAACTCATCCAGTAACTCACCATCAATCGCCTTGCTGCCTAGAAAAAGACCTCCAAGGCCCTCCCCTGTCCGTGATAGTGCAGAGCGCATGCGCTCTGCAAAGGACACTTTAGGCTCTAACAGCGCTTTATCTGAGTTATCAATAGACGACTTCTCAACACCTTTAGTGCTACCTCTAAAGCGATCTAAGAACGATCGTTTGGCCGGTTTTACATCGTCATTATTAGGTGGCTGAGAATCCATGAATATCCGTACGCTACAGTTAATGAATTTTGGTGTATCCTACCATTTACATTAGAAAAAGTGGTCAAAAGTCACGATCTTAGGGCATCAATTTGTCGATTAAAAAAAATAACGCCCGCTCTCCAGAGATCTCGAGTCTAAGAATTATTAGTGGTCGCTGGCGTAGTCGCAAAATTGCATTTGCTGAGGCACCAGGCTTGAGACCTACCGGTGAGCGAATTAGAGAAACGCTGTTCAATTGGCTGGCATCCCGTATTAATGGCGCCCATTGCCTCGATCTTTATGCAGGTTCCGGCATACTCGGTTTAGAGGCATTATCGAGAGGAGCGGCGAGTTGCACCGCTCTAGATAATAATCCAGACACTATTAGACAACTTCAGGCCAATGGCGACTTACTTAATGCCGAGCTCAGTATTATTAACGCAAACTGCATCAATTTTTTGACTAACCACAAGGACATTGTCCGCTTTGACATAGTATTTATAGACCCGCCATTTGCCGAAGATCTCCACACCAAAAGCTGTCTTCTGCTAGAGAAAAACGGGTGGCTAGCAGACAAAGCGCTCATTTATTGTGAGCTCCCCAGCGATGATAGGTGCTTTGTCGCACCGCCAAACTGGCAGTTACAAAAGGACAAAATAGCCGGTGGTGTTCGGTACATGCTGTATACTCGATTTGAGTCAACGGTTTAATTTAAGTACCATGCTCGCCTAAATACTTTACAGCGGTGGTTTTAGTCCATGAAGACTATTGTTTATCCAGGCACATTCGATCCCATTACCAATGGTCATATTGATCTTATCGAAAGAGCATCAAAACTATTTGATAAAATCATTGTGTCTATTGCCAGCAGCCAGAAGAAGAGCCCCCTTTTTACTATTGAGGAGCGAATCGCCCTGGCGGGGGAGTGTCTTAGCCATTTACCCAACGTAGAAATAAAAGGCTTTGACTATTTATTGGTGAACTTTGTTAAAGACTGCAATGCTGACGCAGTCATGCGTGGTCTGCGTGCGGTATCAGATTTTGAATATGAGTTTCAACTGGCCAACATGAATCGAGCTCTAAGTCCTGACGTGGAGAGTATCTTTTTAACACCAGCAGAGAAGTTTTCTTATATTTCATCCTCACTAGTACGCGAAATTTCGTCTCTGCAGGGTGATGTGACTAAATTTGTTCCTCCCAATGTAGCCGATGCTTTAGTTAGAAAATTCCAGTAAGGGCTCCAGGCTCCCATTGCTAGCGTTGACAAGTTGGGCAAAATACTGAACTACGCTGACCCAGACGCAGCTCTCTAAGGACGGTACTGCAGTGATTACATTCTTGGCCTGCGCGCCCATAGACTGCTAGCGTTTGCTGAAAATATCCGGGTTCACCATTGCTGTTAACGAAATCGCGCAAGGTAGTTCCTCCCTGCTCAATCGCTGCGGCTAACACCTCTTTGATATGTACTCCCAGTACTTGGTAACGCTTTTGGGACACCCTCCCAGCGGCTCGGTCTGGTCTAATACCGCTTCGAAACAGAGCTTCTGACGCATAAATATTACCCACCCCTACCACTACTTTATTGTCCATAATAAAAGGTTTTACCGCGACCTTTCGTTTCTTGGCTAGCTCCCAGAGTCTGTCCCCATTAAAAGCGGAGGTTAATGGTTCTGGCCCCAAGTGTTGCAATTGGTGATGTGTACCTTCGCTCCATAGCCAACATCCAAAACGCCGTGGATCGTGATAACGCAATGCCGTACCATTGGCAAGCTGCATTTCAATATGATCATGCTTGCGCCATTCTGTATTAGCTTGAGCAATCCGCAAACTACCACTCATGCCCAGATGTACCAAAATTGAGCCATGAGAGAGCCGTAGAATTAAGTATTTTGCCCGTCTGGATACCTCGATAACCGTTTGCTGCTCAACAATCCGAGACATATCTGGCGTCACTGGCCATCGTAATGACCCTTGTCGCACTATTAGTCGGATTATTTTTTCACCTGAAATGTAAGGGGTGATGCCTTTAAGAGTTGTTTCGACTTCGGGTAATTCAGGCATTTGAGAGATAAACTCCTGTTTAATAGCGATTTATAAAAAATACTCTGCTTTGAGTAGTTTTTAAAATGTTTTTTGCGGATGTTAATCTTTTTTGAATCTAAATTCACAGCTAACCGCGTCATAAGTTATGATAATATATATTCGAAGCAATCAGGTAGGCTGGGGCTCTAGTATTTTGCGGAAAAATCAGTAAAATGCCGACACCGAATAAAATCTAGCTACGCAAAGGTAAACGCAATAATGGCGCTTGGAAAAAGACGTAGGGAACAAGAAGAAAACGAAATCGATATGACTCCCATGCTTGATGTGGTTTTCATTATGTTGATTTTCTTTATTGTAACGGCCTCATTTGTCAATGAGTCAGGCCTAGGCGTGAGTCGTCCGCCAGTATCTGATCAGCCACCACCGGATACCGAAAACACTAATATCGTGTTCCGAGTTTCTGAAAGTAATGAGTTAACACTTGAAGGTCGGCGAATTGATATTCGCGCGGTGCGTGCCAATGTTGAACGCTTGCATGCTGAGAAACCAGAAGCTAAAGTCGTGATTAGCTCTCATCCAAAAGCTAAAACTGAGATGTTTGTAAAGATTTCTGACCAGGCTCGCGAAGCCGGGGTCTATGATATATCTCTGGCCACCGACGAGTAAGCTCATCGTCTAAGTTCTGTAGTGCTTGAAGCCCTAGGTTAATCACCTGGGGTTTTTTGGTTTTATCCACAGAACTTGGTCAACCGATCTTTGGTTTGCAATGCCGGCAATATCTGACAAGATACTTGTGCGGTAGCCACAAGCATCCTTTAATCGGACCTAAAAAATGCACAAGCGACGTAGCACCCCTGATAAAAAAACCCTCAATAATCTGCGCTTGGCAATGCCGCTATTCAGTGACGCAATCGTTAACGCAGATACCCCCATTAATGGGTTAACTGACTATTTGCGCTTTTACCAACTGCCATTGGCAACGCCCGATCTTACGCTGACATCAGGTACAACCGAGGATCGTCAAACCGTCATTATGTCATGGCGTCCTATTAACAGCCTTGGCACGGTCATTATCGTCCATGGCTACATGGACCACACTGGCCTTTATGGGCACCTCATTCGCCATCTGCTGGCGCGTCAAATGGCCGTCGTTTGTTTGGACTTAAAAGGTCATGGTTTGTCAGCAGGTACGGCCTGCTCAATTACGGACTTTGGCGGATATGTTGATCAGGTAAAATCAGTTATTGCACTTTGTCAGGCACACTTTACGGGATCGTTACATGGTATTGGTCAAAGTATGGGGGGCGCTGTATTAACTAAACATTGCCTTAACAAAACCGCTACAAGCGACTACCCCTTTGCGTCATTGAATCTGCTGGCCCCAATGCTACACCCCTGGGACTGGAAAAAAATTCGTCGGTTTTACTATTTGTTGCGCTGGTTTGTTAAATCGATCAAAAGCCCGCCTCGGTCTAGCTCCTCTGATACTGAATTTTTAGCTTTTTTGCGTGACCAAGACCCCTTGCAGCCCACTCGGATGCCACTTGATTGGCTTGGGGCCGCAGATCAATGGATTTCAGAATTCGCTAAAGCGAGCGATCTGGACTATCCAATGCGTATTATTCAGGGAGACAATGATGAAACCCTTGACTGGAAATACAACCTTAGCCAGTATCGATCGAAATGTCATGCCTTGCAGGTGAGTATCATTGAGGGCGCAAATCATAACTTGGTCAATGAAGAGGAGTCATTAAGAGAGCGTATCTTTACTCAGATCAAACTATGATTAGTTATAAATCTTGCTCGGCAGCCAAGTAGCGATCTCTGGCCAAATAGATAGCAGTAACATCAGCAGTAGCTGTAAACCAATAAAGGGCACTACTCCACGATACATGTCTGAGGTTTCCACGCTGGCCGGTGCCACCCCTCGCAAATAAAATAGTGCAAAGCCAAAAGGTGGGGTCAAGAATGAGGTCTGTAAGTTAATCGCAATCATTATCCCAAGCCATACTGGGTCAAGACCCATTGCCAGTAGTACCGGCGCAACTATAGGTACCACCACAAACGTAATTTCAATAAAATCGAGAATAAACCCCAGTAAAAAGATGACAACCATAACCAATAATGTAGCGCCGATAATTCCCCCTGGCAGATTGGTAAAGAAGTGCTCTACAATTTCTTCCCCACCAAAGCCTCTAAAGACTAACGAAAACACTGACGCACCGATAAGTATCAAAAACACCATAGATGTCACCTGCGTAGTGCTAAGGGCAACCTCACGCAGTTTGGTGAAGTTTAGCTGGCCTTTAATGGCAGCTAGCGTAGTGGCGCCAAAAGCCCCAACGCCGGCAGCCTCGGTTGGGGTGGCTATCCCAGTAAGAATAGAACCCAACACTGTCACAATTAAAAACACGGGGGGCAATAAGTTTTTCATCGCCCTTGATAGGCTAGCCCTGCCTGTACTTTGCGCCTCATAGTCAATTTTCGCTGGACGAGAAAAAAGAACCAAATAAACACAATAAAATATGACGAGTAATAATCCAGGAATAAGCGCACCCACAAATAAATCACCGATAGAGATCGTTTTAGGTGTAAAGATACCCATATTTAATTGCGCCTGTTGATAGGCACTAGAGAGGGTGTCGCCAAGTAACACTAACGCAATGGACGGTGGAATAATCTGCCCCAGTGTTCCCGTGGCTGCAATAAGGCCTGTTGCTTGGGAGGCAGAGTAGCCGCGCTTTAACATCGTCGGTAATGACATAAGCCCCATTGTCACCACTGTGGCACCAACAATACCGGTACTGGCCGCTAACAATGCACCAACCAACACTACCGAAATACCTAGGCCACTGCGAAATTCACCAAAGAGGTCAGCCATACTCTCAAGCAGATCTTCTGATAACTTTGATTTCTCAAGCATCACTCCCATGAGAATGAACAGCGGCACCGCAATCAATGTGGTATTTTCCATAGTGCCGAACAACCGATTAGGCAGGGCCTGTATAAACGCCATGTCAAAGTGGCCGGTAACCGTTCCCACCATGGCAAACAGCAGCGCCGTACCCGCCAGAGAAAAAGCCACGGGATATCCGGCCATTAAGACCAAACAAACGGCTAGAAACATTAAAAAGGGAATAAACTCAGCCATCAGATTATAGGCTCGTTATTATTCGCTATTTGAGCCTCTGAAATATCTGCGCCACTGATCACCAAACCACTTTTAATAATTTCAGCAATACCCTGTAGTAACAGCGTAGCAGGCATGAGTAACATGAGCGTTTTCAGTAAATAAACAAACGGAAGTCCATTATTTTCAGCTGACGTTTCTTGAATTGCCCAGCTGGCTAAAACATAGTCCAAGCTGGTAAAAAATATTAACAAGCAGACCGGTACCAAAAAGAAAATTCCACCCACCAGATTGACCATGGCCTTAGACTTTGGCGAAAACCCGCGATAGAAAATATCAACTCGCACATGACCATCGTGCTTTAGCGTAAACGCCAGACCCATCAAAAACACTAGGCAATGTAAATAAGTCACCGCCTCTTGTAGAGCAATCGATCCAATCTCCAAAAAATATCGCGTGACCACCACTAGCATCACTAATAGCACCATGAGCATGGTTAACCATGCAATAAGGCGGCCGGTAATCTCGGTAAACGATTCAACGGCATTAAGAAAGATTACTAGTGGTTTCAACAGTCTGAGAATTCCGATTTAATGCCGACCGATAGTATAGCGGCTGAACAACCAGGCCGATACCACTGGTCAGACTATAGATGCTATGCGTGTTGTGGGTGTTCTGAGCATGAAAGCAGCTTGATAAATGATTAAAGTCCTTGAGCTTGTTGCCGATTTAATCATTATGGGTAAAGGTAGACATCTAATCTGACATAGCACAAAGCCGCTAAAAAGCATGGTCTTTTAATGTGAGCTTTAAAAAGACTGCGCAGATCTTCATGCAGTACTTTACCAACAATCTAGTTCGTCGTCTCTTAAATGAAAAATTTAACATTTTTGCCTAAAGATAAAGACAGTTGTGTCGATGTTTGACGATAGAGAAAACAATGCCGACTGTATAATATCCAAAATCAGTCTCAAGCATTCAACGAAAAACAGCTAAATATGGTGAATATTATGACAAATGCAGAGATCTCAATGCCGGCAGCAGGGGCCGCAGTAAGCGCACGCCAAGCATCCAATTATGCTGGCAGCATGAGCACTAGCTCAGCTAAAGCGATGGACCATATCGCGTCAACTGTTAAAACCGCTAGTGCCGCTTCTGTTATTAGTAAGACCACCAGCCAGCCAACTGAAAAAAAAGTGGATGCTGCGATAATCGAAATCAATCAAGTCTTTCAGTCTGCCAACACAAGCTTGGCGTTTTATGTAGACAAATCTTCACAGCGCTTTGTAGTAGAAGTAAAAGACACTAATACCGGTGAATCTATCGTCAAGTTTCCAGGTGAAGCCGCACTTAAGATTGCTGAAACTATCGAATCTCTCAAAGGCGTGCTGTTCGATAAGACCCTATAGACCTAAACGCAAAGGCAGCTGAGTGAAAAATAATTAGCTCGGCGTTAGCAAATTTGCTTCAGGCTCTAACCATAATTTCTCCTAACCCTCTTCTTAGAGGGTTTTTTTTGCTCAAAAAAAGACGTCGCTTTTTCGGCAGCACATTTATCGTAACTAATGTTAATGAGCGTGCCCGTCCAGTTCGCCATCAATGTTCGGCGGCCTAATAAGTGCCGTTTATTGACTCGCCCTGCTAGCCACTTTTTACCCGACTAATGGCACCCTTTTGCCACGTTAAAGTATATTTTTTATGTGTCGATTAAATACTCAGCAACGCAAAAAAGTCGCTAACTTGTTAACACAGACACTGCATAGAAAGACAAGAAGATTCAACAAAGTCAGTGAGTTAGAAAGCTAAGTGTTAAAGAAAATTTAGCTTATGTCGATAATAGGTTTAGCAACGCACGAAAAGATTATCCCAACAGATTTGGGTAAATCTAAACTTTTTACCCGAAGACTAATTTATTGTAGAGGACATTAAAATGACTGTTATTAACTCAAATTCGGCGGCCATGTTAACCGCCAACTCGATTAACCAAAATGATCGCGCTATGACTAGTACTATGGAGCGCTTGTCTACAGGTAAGCGCATTAACTCTGCAGCAGATGACGCAGCAGGCTTAGCCATTGCCACTAAGATGACCGCCCAGGTTCGTGGTCTTGACCAGGCTGGCCGTAATGCTAACAACGCTACATCTATGGTTCAGTTAGCTGATGGTGCTGCTGAGCAAATCAGTAACATTCTGCAAAGAATGCGCGAGATCGTAGTTCAAGCCGCTGATGGCTCTAACTCTGTCTCCGACCGAGCGGTACTGGATGTAGAATTTAAAGAAGCAGCCGAGGAGATAGATCGAATCGTTGATGTTACCGAGTTCAACGGCAAGAAGCTCCTAAACGGTGATGCCGGTGGAATAGCGGGCTCAGGTGAGGCTAGAGTTTCTTTCCAGATTGGTGCTAATGCTGGCCAAACATTAACTGTCGATTTTGGTGATTTCAATCTTGCTGCGGGCGCCGACGCTGGTGTTTACGAGTCATGGACCATTGCTTCCGTAACCGATTTATCAAGCACTGGAGCAGAACTGACCTTTAATGATGGGCAAGGCAATACCATATCAGTGGCAAGCGCTACCCATACTGATGCCACTGCTCAAGCAACCGCTTTGCAGGGCGCAACTGGATATGATGATCTAGCCTATACAGTAAGTTCAGCTGGCACATCGCTAACATGGACTGCCAAGGAATTCGGCAACGGAGTGGATGCTACTTCAGCAGGTAGTGGTGCCCTGACAAAAACTGATGGTTCTAATGTCGGTCCAATGGGCGCTGATATTAGCTCCTTCAAAACAACAGGTATGGGTAGCGACTTTGACGCCACACTGAATAAGATTGATGTTGCAATCAATGGCGTTGCCACCCAGCGTGCAACTTTCGGTGCGACGATGAACCGATTGGAGTATGCGGTAGATAACTTGGCCTCATCGTCATTGGCAACGGCCACGGCACGTGGTCGAATTGAAGATGCTAACTACGCTACCGAGACAACCTCTCTTGCCCGTAGTCAGATCATCGCGCAAGCCGGTACTGCCATGTTGGCCCAGGCTAACCAGAAGTCACAATCTGTGCTATCGCTACTGCAGTAAAACGAAACAGCACCACTCCTTGAACCGGCTCCTCTTTGGGGCCGGTTTTCTCGTTATATCAATTCTCTCACCGCCCCTAAATAATATCCTGCACCTCAGATTCCTACCTTAATGAACTATCACTATCTGACGGACTATTAATCAAAATATGTTCTTAGTCTTTTTTATTTATCCCCTCATTCGATAGACCATAAAAATAACTTATGACGAAAAGCTAAACTCCGAAGGTTAAAGCTATTGCTCTTAAACCCGGCAAAAGTTCGCCTTTTTTGCCACCTTTAGGTAAAGGTTTGCCGGTTTCTGCCGATTAATAACATAAGCAAATAGAGTATAGGTTTTTGAAACAACCGCTATTTGCCATAACCAACCTTTAATGGGGACACTAAAATGACTGTAATTAACTCAAACTCGGCGGCAATGTTAACCGCCAATTCAATTAATCGAAATGAAAGAATGATGACTAGCACCATGGAGCGTTTGTCTACAGGTAAGCGCATTAACTCTGCAGCAGATGACGCAGCAGGCTTAGCCATTGCCACTAAGATGACGGCCCAGGTTCGTGGTCTTGACCAAGCCGGTCGTAACGCCAATAACGCTACTTCTATGTTACAGCTAGCGGATGGTGCTGCTGAGCAGGTCAGTAACATCCTGCAAAGAATGCGCGAGATCACAGTACAGGCCGCTGATGGCTCTAACTCTGTGGGTGACGTGTCTGTACTGAATGTAGAATTTAAGGCGGGTGCCGCTGAAGTTGACCGAATTGTAAATTCCACTGAATTTAATGGTAAAAAACTACTTCAGGGCGATGCCGGTGGCGCAGTAGGATCAGGCGATAGCACAGTCACGTATCAGATTGGCGCGAATGCTGGCCAAACACTGACTGTTGATTTTTCTGACTTTAATCTAGCCGCCGGTACCGCCGGTGCCACCCAGACTTATACCTATGTTGCAACAGATGCTCAAGTGGCTGCTTTAACAAGCCTTACTCTTACGGATCAAGATGGAAGCGTAACCACCTTGGATCCCACAAACCTGGGAAATTTGACCGATACAGAGGGACTAGCGACGTTAATAAGTACTACTCTCGGTAGTGCCTACTCAACCGCTGTAGCAGGCGACACTATCACCGTCACTGCGTCTGAAAGTAAGGCTCAAACTCTCTCTGTGGCAGCCGCCGGTGGATCCCCCACAACAGCACTTACATCAACTGTGACAGGCGCTGACTCCACACCAATGAACGCCAATTTGAGCACTTATAGTTCTTCAGGCATGGGTACTGACTATGACGCCACACTCAATGCGCTGGATAAAGCCATCGAAGGTGTTGCTACTCAACGAGCCACCTTTGGTGCCTCAATGAACCGGTTAGAGTATGCGGTAGATAACTTGGCCTCATCGTCATTGGCAACGGCCACTGCACGAGGTCGAATTGAAGATGCTAACTACGCTACCGAGACAACGTCTCTTGCTCGTAGTCAGATCATCTCACAGGCAGGTACTGCGATGTTAGCTCAGGCTAACCAGAAGGCGCAGTCTGTTCTGGCACTATTACAATAAAAAGCTAGTCTTCACGCGTTGCTGCAACAAAACTAGTCTTTTAGTGGGCCGAGAAACCCGGTACGAAAGTGCCGGGGATTCTTTAAAAGCAACCTGCTAACGATGCGTGAAGGGGCCAAATATTGTAACTGTAGTAAGATAAGATATAGTCAAGAAATGGAGATTGAGATGGGGAACGAGAGCAGCTATTACTTATAACAAAGCCGCTTTACTGACCCCAATCAATCACACTCTAAAAATGATATAGCAAGCGTAGTAAACCAGTAATAATTTTTTGAAAATTCTTTTTACTCTTGCTAAAACTGTTACTCGCCTTACCCGCTGATATTTAATACCTAAAAAATACACCTCTGTTTAGTCCTTAATCGTCATATTAAATCTGGTTTAAACAATAACCATAGTCTTTCCGTTTAATGCTTAACTGCATGATCCAGTCTCCAACACTCACTGGAAATTCTACTTATCTCAAAAAATCTAGCGTGTCGTACTAACATTTTGACCGTAATCAAATCATAGATATTTTTTTCTGCGATACGCCTGCATTATTGCTAACCAAGCACCTACTAATAAACTATTTGTTATTAAATACGCTACTAAAGCGCCTCCATACATACGTTTTTGTTGTTTAAAACATCCTATCTATGCTAAATTCCATAAAAATGGCATGATTTTGCCGCTTTTATTCGTCAAAATGTACATAAAACAATAGTAAGCGGATTGTAGGACACCTTTTTTGCTTGTTAGTGGTTACCACTAACAAGCAAAATATTTACCCCTCATAGGCGTGGAGGCATAACCCATGGTTGCAATTAACTCTAACCCAGCAGCGGCGCAAACAGCGAGCGCTCTTTACCGTAATGACCGTATTATAGATGGGATTATTGAACGGCTATCTACCGGTAAACGTATTAACTCTGCAGCAGATGATCCCGCTGGGCTGGCCATTTCTACGCGGCTAACCTCGCAAGTTAATGGCCTTAATCAGGCGGCTAGAAACGCTAATAATGCCATTTCTATGGTGCAGATTGCAGATAATTCTGCTGATACCATAACCAATATTTTTCAGCGCATGCGCGAAATTGTGGTTCAAGCTGCAGACGGCTCAAACAGCGCTAGCGATGTTGCTCTCCTCAACACGGAATTTACCACCCTGGCTCAAGAGACTGATCGCCTGGTGGACACCACTAGTTACAATGGTAGAAATATTATTGATGGCAATGCTGATGAGAGCGGTGGCAGCTCTGTAACGTACCAGGTGGGAAGTAACGCGGGGGTAGAACAGACGCTGACGATCGATTTTGGCGATCTTAACCTCACAGATGCTGGTTTAGGGGGTAATTTTTCCTCATGGAAAACAGCCGGTCTAGGCAATAATCTCAATACCACATTGACCGATATTGACACCGCTATTAGTGCGGTTGCCACTCAGCGCGCAACCTATGGCGCTTCGCTAAACCGATTGGAGTATGCAGTTGACAATTTGCACTCCTCGTCTTTAGTAACATCGGTCGCCAGAGGCCGCATTGAAGACACTAACTATGCTACTGAAACCGCACGACTGGCAAAACAACAGATACTTGAGCAGGTAGGCACTGCGCTGTTAGCCCAAGCTAATATGGATGCTAAGTCGGTATTAAAACTACTGAGTGCAAACTAGTAAGTGTATGTCGGTAGTGACCGGCGCAAAACTAGAGCTCTCTCATTCACCGCTCATTTAGTTCTTATCATAGGCACTGGTAATAACATCTATCTGACTTTTCATATAGTCTCGGGTGTTATTTAGGCTATTCATGAGTGTTTCCATGGCCGTAAACTGAGTCAAGTAACGCTGATATAACACAGCCATGCGCGCTTCCAGCTTAGTCAGCTCAGCCTGATAACTCTCTTCATTTTTGGTCAAGGCTGCTGTTCGGTTGGCAATTAAACCATTTTGAACATCACCGTCCAGCGTAGAGGCAGACAAACCATTAATAATCGTAGCAACATCTTGTCCTAGACCTTTCGGAGCCAAGCCGAAAAGACTTTGATTAGTCGTATCTGCGGTTAACATGGTGACCACATCGTCCCAGTTTGTAGCGATCAGGGTGTCATATTTAGCTTCATTAAACTGCAATTTACCGTAGCGATCAACACTAATACCCAGATCACGTACCGCATCAACCGTTCCACTAGCCGTAGAGGAACTGGCCGTTAACGCGTTATAAATGCGGCTCTGAACGGAGCGAAGCAATGAGCCCTCACCCGCCAGAGACAGGCCTGCTTCGACAGCTTCATCAGTATTGAGCTCATCAATTAAAGATTCAAGGTCGTTATAGGAAGTAATAATGTCCTGCAAATTAGTTTTTAACTGGCTCTTGTCGCGAGTAATGGTCAAACGCGCAGAATCAAATACCGTCTCGGTTCTGTATTTGGTTAAATAGGTAGGTCCGCTGGGCGTACCTGGCGTGCCTGGCGTGCCCGGAATCAGTCCACGGTCTTCAATAATGGTATGGCGTAGCGGCTGCTCGGTAGCATAGCTTGCTCCGTCATTGTTCGAACTCGTGTATTCTGAGTCATTGCGACTGCGTCGCATCTGCAAGGACAGGCTATCGCCTATGGCCGGTGAGGTTCTTGGTGTGAAAATAAGACCGCTTGAGTCCGACGAAATAGTGTAATCAAAGTCAGCATAGGCATGTCTTGCAAACAACCCATTACTGTTAGTGCCCGCAGTGGCTCCTTGCAGAGCAGTGACCAAGCCGGTAATGGTTTCAGAACCCGCGGGACCAATTAGCGTAGTAATTTGAGAGCGCTTAACCATTATGGTATCACCGTCGTTATCGGTAAAGCTGATGTAAGCTCGATCCTCAGCACCCGTATCATCATAATTTTCAATACGGCCCGACAAAAGATCCGCTTGCAATTGCGCATCACTCCAAGCAATTCGGAATTTACCGCCACCTGTCGTTCCAACCGTACTATTAATAGTGCCGGTGTTAGAGTAATTGCCTGATCCTGGCGTTGTTGGAGTTGACTGTAATGCAGTGTAACTACCCCCGGTGGCCCCGGTTAAATTACCTAAATTACTGAGATCGTAAAGGCTAGTGGAGGCGCTAGATGTGCGCTTTGCGCTAAACATGGCCATGCCAGAATCAGGGTTTCTTGGGGTGCCCTGCGGTGTAAACACGATTCCTTGGCCAGTACCAGAGAGCGCCACGGTAAAACGAAGATCATCTGCGGCTCCGTTATCGCCACCGACGCCATTATTGTTTGAACCCAAGTTAGCTGGGTAGTCTTGATCTGCCTGAATAGCGGCTATTAAACCCGCCAAGGTCTCTGTGCCTGGGGCTCCATTTTGGGTCTCAGCGAGTGAGCCCAAGGATGCGGAACCAGAGGTGGCCGTGCCTCCTAGTGTGCTACCATAGGGGTAGTCATCACCTGGACCACCATGGGCACTTGAGGTCCCTGTGGTCTGCCACTCGTTGCCATCTTGATTACTTGAACTAGCGCCAGACCGGCGCGCTTCAAAAGTGCCGGACCCGAGTGAGCGGCCATCTTTCAGCGTGAAAATCAAGCCATTGCTATCATAACCGACGGTGTAGTCAAAACCCGAGTAGCTACTTGTTGCGGGATCACTGCTGCTCACCGCGGTGGCTACCTGAAGGGTTTCAGCCAAATTCTTGATGGTCTCGCTGCCATTACCGCCATAGTCACTTCGATCTTTAAGTTCAGCACCACTACTGTCATCACGCGATACCATAATGGTGTTGCCATTGGTGTCAGTAAAACTAATATAGGAATGCTTATCACTGGTATTGGGGTAGTTACCATGAATAGCGCCCCGCAGCATGTCTGTCTGAAGTTGTGCGTTAGTGTAGGCAAAATTCACTGTAGATTCGTTAGCGGTGCTCCAGGCTGGGCTTGTGGCAGAGCTCGTCAGAACGCTGGTAACCATTGGGTCAGTAACGCCGTCCTTAGGAGTAAATATCAGAGTGCCATCGGCTGATTGAGTAATGATAAAGTCAAAGTCATCGTAATCGCTCGTTGCCGGAGTACTTCCTACTTGAACAGTAGCGTTCTGCAAATCGGCTGTAAGAATATTTCGCCAATAGCCACTAAAGTTGCTACCCCCGTTATCATTCTGGTTGGCTTCAATCATTAGAGTATGGCCACTGCCATCTGTAATGCTTACATAGGTGTTACCAGACGTATTCTTATTAGTATTGAGCGCACTGGCAAGATCACTATTACTTAAACTTAAGGTGAAAGTACCTGTGCCGTTATCAACTTCAGTAACGGTGCCCCGAACATTGTCGATAAGCAGTTCTTCAGTACCTCCTGTCTTGCTGACCTCTATTTTTAAGGTCTGCCCATTGAGGTTAGCATTTGAAACATTACTGTTTAGGGTTATGTCACTAAGCGCATTCTGACTGGTGGAACCTGAGGTACTACCTATTGGCGTGACTCCGGCATAAAGCGTTATTGTGTAGTTAGCCGCAGATGTATTGTAGTAGCCATCATCACCAATACTGACCTGAAACTGATAGGTATTGTCACTATGATATGTCTCGCCGGTTAATGATTGACTGATGGTTCCATTTGCATACAAATAAGCTGCGTTATGGCCGGTGATAGTACTTTCGTCAACCTGATTATAAGGCACGTTATAGACGCCACCGTTGCTACTAGTAGTATTAATATCCCAAGCACTGATTACCGAAGAGGTATAACTTCCATCCGCGAGAATTTGACTTTCAAAACTAGGATTTGTGATGCTGATTGATCGAGTACTTGTACTGGACGTGCCACCACTTAAAGTCCGGATTTCACTGGCTAATATGTTGTGGTCACGGCCGTAGTCATCCGTAAATATCAGCGCGCCGTCACCATCGCCACTTCCGCCAGTAGTAATAATACTGGCTGCCACATCAGCGCGCAGCTGTGCCTCAGTATAGCCATATTCATAGGAACCACTGTTAACAGGGTTAATAGTGCCACCGGTATAATCTGTGTAGGTATCATCGGTGCCACCGGTAGTAGCACTGCCAGTGCCTGCCGCGAAGGAAGCTGCCTGGGCTGTGGCCACGTATTTCTCAATCGTTTCTCCGTCCGCCGTAGTGGTTCCGTTTGGCCAAAATCCGCCTAGACCGTTTCGGGGAAGGGCGATTGATCCGCCAATTCCGTCATACAAAGTGACAGATCCCAAATAATCAGGGTCAGCGGAATCATCCAGATAATTATCAATATCTGAATTATTTAACGGACTCACATCATAGACGGTAATGTTTGCTGGATCAGAACCGTAGGGGTTGGCAATAGTAGTGGCGGTGTACCCAGAACCTGGACCCCCTGTTGGACCTGCACCTAAATTTTGTCCAACATAGGCCGCCTTAGGGGTAAACCGGACTGTATTAACATTTTCTTGGCTAATGTCGTACGCATAGCCAGTGCCAGTGCCAGATCCATTGCTTAGCACCATGTGAGGTACCGAGGTAACGCGCCCAGTTGTCGAATTAAGCTGAAAAGTCGCACCTTCTATGACATCAGATATGACATTACTACCACGATTAATTAAAAGTCCTTCGTAACCTATCTCTGCATCTTGGGCCGCTTGTAGCACGTTTGAGGAGACACCGAAACCAAGACTATTGGAAGCAACACTGCTGCTAGTGGCTACAGAGAAGCTTCCATCAAGCCCCTCTGCGCCAGACAGAACAATGCGATAATCATTACCAATACCACTCACATCCAATAAGGCTGCGGTGATCCCTGTATCTGCATCATTAATAGCAGTAACGATACCCGCCAGTGTGTCGTTACCGGCACCAATTTTAACAATGCTGTCAGTAGGGGCATTGACCGAGTTAACCCCTAGAACTGAACTACTAGCGGTTTGTGCCGAACTATTGAGTGTAAACGTTGGCGTACTAACAACCCCATCGCTTTTATAGTCAAACACTAGACTGGTAGAGGTCGCAGAGACGGTAAATTTTAAATTGTCATAATCACTGGCATCTTGAATAGCCTCTGCCATTTGTTGGGCAGAGGTTACCGAGACATTTGTTTTAGTGATGGTAGCACCAGTATCCGATCTAGTTGCTGAAGTGATCGTACCAGTAGCGTTGGCTTTTTGAACGAAGGTTAGCTTATTGTCATCAACCACTGCGGTAGTCTCAAAATTCGCAGAAGCGTTGCTGTTAATGGCATTGGCTAAGTCCTGAAGAGTCACCGCACCTATGGGGATCGGTAGTCCAAAGGTAGTCATGTCGGCTAAGCCGACATTGATCGTTTCATCGCTGCCGGAGCCATTGCTACCTGCAACAGATATGGTGCCAGTGCTGGCTAGGGCCGTTTGTAGCTCTGCTTCTGTAATAGAGAGCTCGTAGTCAGTGCGAACTGAAAAATCAGTGGATGCAATACTGACCGTTGTGGTGCCATCGGATACTGCTAGGGAATCTGAACCGGCACTGCTTGGGGTAAAGGTGTAACTTGCGGGGGACCCATTTACCGGGGCTGCACTAATAATCCCCTGGGCAATGTTGCCAATGCCATAGGACGCTGATCCGTCGACGCTAGCAATAGCCGATGCTATCTGTGCTGAAGCGCCTGCCGTAGTCTGTACAAAACTAATGCCCTTGGTACGATGAACCTCTGCTGAGGAAAAGTTGCCCGAAAACCCAGCGTTAGCAGAAATGTCGTTATTAATGGCTAAAATGAGTCCTTCAAGACTTGCATTTTCAAAGGTATAAAGACCGGCGCCTTCCAGCGACTCCATGGCTATGTCAATTTCAGCCTGAGTAATTTGAATCGTATTGCTACCGTCAGAGTATTCTATATACGCCGATGTGCCATCGCCGACTGCTTGCAACTGCGCAGTGGTTATAGAGTGTTCATAGGTCCCTGTGCGTGTCACTCCAATGGAAAGAGTAATATCAAAAGCGGCACTATCATTAACATTACCGCTGCTTGTCTGATAGCTATTGGATGCAACACGTTGATTTTCAGCTAGCTGATAGACATTGATATCATAGCCACCCTCTGGTGCATCGTTGGTTACACTGAGAAAAGAAACCGCATTCTCGTTGGAGCTTTTACCCGCTGTCGAGTAAATTTCATTGGCGTCGTTAATTTTTTCAAAAGAGCTTGCAAGGATGTCTAGCTGCGATGAGATTAGTCCATAGCCCGATATCTTGGCTTCTGTTTTGTCAATTTTCCCCTGCAGCGCATATTCTGCTGGAAGCTTTTCTGCATTAGTTAAATTTGTAGCTAATTCTTGTACATTAATGCCCGACCCTGAGCCAAGTGTTAGTAGTATGGAAGATCCTATACTGCTCTTACTTGTCACAGTCGATGACGCGGTGGCAGTAGAATCAACGCCGGTAGTGGTGACCATTCAAAAACCTACTTAATATAGTTGAACAAACTGAGTTGCGAAATTTGTGCGAAGCTTGCCTGAGCCGCCTCAAGCGATAGCATTTGTGCTGACATTTCGGTGATAGCAGTTGTGTAATCTAGCGTTTCTTCAGCTGATAATAATGTTTCATAGCGAAGCTTAACCTCGCCTAATGTAGATCTATGAGACTCTACGACGCCCATTCGAGCACCAATGTTGGTAATCGCTCCTGCCATGTCATCGCTTAATATGCCTACCTCTGCCAGTGCCTGCTCAATTCCCGCACTGTTATCACTGTTTAATGCCGCCACAAAATCATCAATGACTTGAAAGAACCCTATACTAGTGCCCGCCCGGTCAACTGATGTAAACACATCACTACCGGGACGATTAACATCGATGCGTCTGTGCTCAGATATGTCCACAGCAATTTGTTGCTGGTTGCCTGTGTAGCTGACAACCCCAGTGTTGTCTTCGGTAAAGGAAGCACCTTTAACGTTAGATCCAGAAAAAATGTAGTTGCCGTTTATATCTTGCTGATTGGCCTGTGACAAAAGTTCTTCGCGCAGTGTTGCTACCTCGGTAGCGATTGCAGATTTATCAAACGCTGCGGTAGATCCATCATTACTGAGCACAGCCAGCTCTTTTATGCGCTGTAATATGTCGGCACCTGAAAGAACTGTGGACTCTTCGATATCTAATCGATTAGAGAGACTGTCTAGTGTTGATTCGTAAACATCTTGGCGACTGAGGGCGCTATTCAAACGTTGGATAACGGCTGATTTTTCAGCATTATCACTGGGCTTTACAGACTGTTTTCCTTCACCAATTTGTGCTTGAAGATCGGCAATTTTAGTCTGCTGCCGTGTCATTTGATCAACGGCTTGGCTAAATAATTGTTGGTTGGATATTCTCATTTGTTATGCTCTTAACCCACACCGATTTAATAAATGGGTGTAATTTTCGTATTGATGAGCCGCTCTTATCGCGCTTCTGTAAGGCAGAGAAACGCCAAAATAAATTGATCTAAATAGATAATCGACACAACTTTTATAAACTTTAGTATTGAATCTACAAGCATCTTGTTTTGAGTATTTAGTATTCATCTAAGCGCTCGTTAACGGACGGCTAAAATAGAGTCAAATAATTTCTGAGACACTTGAATGATCTGTGCAGATGCCTGAAATGCTTGCTGGAATTTAATAAGATCGGCCGCTTCTTCATCGAGGTTAACACCCGATATCCTGTCTTTGGCTGCAACCGATTGATCATAAATAACCTGTAACGCTTCTCGCGACATTTTTGCTAAGGTCGCTTGGCTTCCTATTGTTGTAACAATGTCGGTGTATCCCTGATTAATGGAGCCTCCGCCCGACACCACATCTTTAGTTTGCAGTCGCGTCATTAACAACATATTGCGATTATCGCCAGCACTATCCGCATTAAGAACAACCGCTAAACTGTCACCGTTCCCTGGTGTTCCACTGAGGCTAAGGGTAACTCCCGCATAAGTAATTGTTCCATCTGCCGTTGGTGTATAGGGATCTCCAGCTATTGTATATCCACTGGCTGTGGTGTACGTGAGAGTAAATGGTCCGGAGGTCGCGCCCGCGGCGGTCGATTCGATCTCAAGTGTCATATCGCCTTGATTTGTCGAATTAGGCGTCACACGCAATAAGCCTGCGGCTGCAATTTTGTTACTATCAGTTTGTAAAAGACTAATACCTGCCGCCCCACCAAGCGCTGCATCAATCGTAAATAATGCTGTCCCTCTGTCACCATTGAGGTCTACCCCTGTGGTCTGGATAGCATTAACTTCTGTGGCAAAGGTGCTGGCTAGATCATCAAAACTGTCAATAGCGGGTGCTAGGACTTGACTACGAAAGTTGAGTAATCCTCCAAGCGCGCCACCAGTAACAGAGCTGCTTGCACGACCTGAACCATAGGCCGCAACAATCTCTACTTTTCCGGGCTGTGTCGGGTCAAAAACAGTGCTGAACCTATTTGCCGCATTACCATCGACGACTATAGAGCCAACGCTGCTGTCCAATCGAACATCAACTGCGCCGGATGCGCGCTCACTGACATGAATTTTGGCTATATCTGCAAGCTCCAAGAGTACTTTGTCTCTTGAGTCTAAAAGCATAGGAGGTTGGTTTTTTAGGAGGATATTTTTATCCAGTTGCTGATTAATCGACTGCAACTGTTGTGTCAGATTATTGAGATTTTGTACGTTTAAATTAATTTCTGACTGTGTTTGCTGTTCTATATCACTTAATTGCCCTGCTAACTCGTTAAATCTAACAGCAACGCTGCCGGACTCGGTAAGAAAGGTATCACGTAATATCCCAGAAGCGGGATCTATACTGAGGTCTCCCGCCGCCATAAAAAATTTGTCTAGCGCCCCTGATAAACCTGCAGATTCAGAACCCATGATGTCAACAATTCGGTCGGCATAGGTGATCAACTGGCTCTGTGTAGAAAGCTCGCTATTGCTCTGCCGCAAATTGTTCTCAGTAAAATTGCTGAATGAGCGAATTACTCCATCTAGACTAGCGCCCGTTCCGATAAAACTAGTACCCAGTTGGTTCGGAATGTTCTCAGAAGTCTCCACACTCTGACGACTATATCCATCAGTATGAAGGTTTGCGATGTTGTTGCCCACGGTAGTCAGCGCTGACTTATACAGCTGAGAGGCACTGGCTCCAATAGTAAGAAGATCAACCATCTGATTGGCCCTTTAGTTGTCTAATTGCCATAGTATTCAGAGGCATTGGCGCCGCTTCTCTTGCAGGCATGGCAAATTCGCCCTGCTCATAAGCCTTTACAGCCTTGGCGACATTAGCAGGCCCCACTACCTGATTGCTCAACCAGTCGCCCAACCCGAAAAGACCGGTTTGCGACATAGTTTGCGAAAGCTCTTGATGATACATTTGCTCAAAAGAGTCTCCTCCACTGGATTGCATAAGATCACCTTTTAGAGGCTCATTTGCTTGCCGCATGGATTTAAAAATCATCTGAATAAACATCGCTTCAAATTGACGACCAACCTCTTGCGCAGCATCTTTCTGATCGAGTCTTGCTCGCGCTTTTAGCTCGCCTAATCCAGCGAAGTCGAGGTGTGTTTTTGCTGACATTTGAATATCTTGCATCTAGATCACCACTAATTCTGCGCGCAAACTACCCGAACTCTTTAAAGCTTCCAAAATAGCAATCAAAGAAGAGGGGCTCGCGCCAACCTGATTAATAGCATCAACAATTTCACGCAGATCCACCCCCGGTTGAAACAAAAACATAGGATTGGTTTCTTCACTGATCGTAATTTCAGTATTTTGAATATCTGTTGTTTCGCCTTGACTAAATGGGGTGGGCTGACTGACTTCATTGGTTGCGGATATTCTGACCGAAATGCTGCCGTGAGTTACCGCGACCGCGGTGACCCTAACATTACGATTGATCACCGCTGTCCCCGTTCTAGAGTTAATAACCACTCTTGCTGGAGCCTCACCCATTACTACATCAAGGTTTTCAATCATGCTTAGGAATGCTACTCGCTGCGACATGTCTTTAGGGGCTTGGATTGCTACCGACACACTATCAAGGGCTTGCGCGGTTCCATCCCCAAATGCTTTATTAACAGCTTCCGTTAGCGCATAAGCCGTTGAAAAATCAGCTTCGCGTATATTCAGAACAATATGATCGGCTTTATCAAAAGGGGTTGGCACCAACCGCTCGACTGTCGCACCATTTGGTATACGTGCGGAGGTAGGAATACCGACCTGAACGCTGCTGCCTGCGCCCTCAGCCGTAACTCCGGTGATACCCAACGGGCCTTGAGCAATAGCATAAGTCTGCCCATCTACACCTCTTAGTTGGGTCATAATTAAGGTCCCCCCACGCAAAGACTCTGCTACGCCAATGGCTGAAACGTTGATGTCAATGCGCTGACCTGGCTTTGCAAATGGTGGCAACTCAGCAGTGACCATGACCGAAGCAACATTGTCCACCTTTAGCTCTTTAGTGGCGTTTTGTGCCGCTAAAGCAGCAAGCTGATCCCCTAAATCAAAATCGCTTACTGGGCCATCTACGCTCACACCCAGACCTGACAAGGTGGTTTTTAATGCTTGTGCCGTAATAGGAAGATCTTTTCCATCGCCTGTTCCTTGAAGACCAACGACTAGTCCAAAGCCAATTAATTTATTGGATCGTACCCCCGCTACGTCAGTGAAATCTTTTATCCGATCGGCGGTGGAGGAAAAACTAGCCATTAACATTAAAGCGAAGAAAATTATTTTAAATGTCGACATTACATGAGCTCCTTAAGCTTGTTTAAAATGGCCAAAACTTATAAAGCAACCCAGTACCCCAAGAGGGCCTAGATGCTGCGGCTAAATCGCCTGTACCGCGATACGAAATTTGAGCATGGGCGATACGCTGTGACAGTACGGTATTATCCGGCTGTATATCCGCCGGCCGAATAATTCCCTTCACCTGAATAAACTCGCTGCCTTCCGTTAGAGCTAGTTGTTTCTCACCCACTATTACTAAGTTGCCGTTGGCTAGAACCTCTACAACCATTGCTGAGATTGAGCCTGTTAAAGTCGCTGCCTGACCCGCTGTGCCAGATCCATCACTGGAAATGTTTGAGCCATCGGTTTCTACGCCATTAAAAAACCCTGATCCAAATCCAATCTTTGCAATGATCGAATCTTTTTGATTGACTCCAATCACATCGTTTGCAGTGGCTCGACTGGTAGAAAGCGCAGAGGTTCGAGATGCCTGAGTTGTTTCATTAAGCAGAACGGTAATAAGATCACCTACCTGAATCTTTGCGGCCTGGTAGCTACGTAAGTCACCGAACAAATCTTGTCCATTGGCAAAAATTGATCCTGTTACCTGGATTGGCTTTTGTTTGGGCATAGGCTGTATAGGCGAAAAATCAGCAGTTGGCTCCATTTGAGGCTGACTGACGCAAGCGCTCAAAATGCTTAACAAGAAATATATTATTAGTGCTCTAAGTGACATAATTTTTACGCTCTATAAGTTATTATTCAAAAACCGCAACATACCATCCGCCGCAGAGATGGCCTTTGAGTTAACCTCGTAAGCGCGCTGGGTCTCGATCATATTGACCATTTCTTCAACCACATTAACGTTGGACGCTTCAAGAGATCCCTGTATCAATATCCCTGCGCCATTCTCTCCTGGCAGACCATTGATGGGGGTGCCACTTGCATCGGTTGACGCATAGAGGTTCCGTCCAATTGGCTTAAGACCTGCGTTATTAACAAACAATGACAAATTAATCTGTCCGACCTGCGATGATCCACCACCATTAGAAAGCTCCGCAGTGACAATGCCATTGCGGCCAATAGTGATACTTTCCGCATTTTGTGGAATAGTTATCGCTGGCTGTATAGTTTGTCCACCTGACGTCACAAGCTGCCCTGTGGCTGACAATTTTAAAGAGCCATCCCGCGTATAGGCGATGGTGCCATCAGGTTGGCTCACTGATAAAAATCCTTCGCCAGTGATAGCCAAATCTAATGCGTTTTCGGTATTGATAGCATTCCCTTGGCCATGTAACTTTTCAGTGGCTAAAACACGAGTTCCCGTTCCCAACATTAGCCCTGTCGGAGCCTGGGACTGAGCATCGGTTTGACCACCTGCTGGAACAATATTTTGATAAAGCAGGTCTTCAAAAACCGCCCGGTCTTTTTTAAAGCCGGTGGTGTTTACGTTAGCTAAGTTGTTAGAAATAACCTGCATTCGAGTTTGCTGAGCGGTTAGTCCAGTCTTTGCAATCCAAAGTGAAGCATCCATAATTATTTTCCTTTTCCGTCTGTCGCTGGGTTATCTTATTATTGTGGCAATCTCATCATTGACGCACCAGACTCATCAACTGACTTTATTTCTGAAATTGTTTTAATTTTTGATTCAAAGGTTCGACTAATATCCATCATCTTTATCATGGCCTCCATAGGGTTTACATTGCTACCCTCTAGCGTTCCAGACACCAAAGAAACTGGATTGGGACCCGTTGGAAAATCTTTCCCTTGAAACTCATTGGTTAGGGGTTGAAACAAACCATCAGTTCTTCGCGTCAATGGCATTTCACTCGCATCGCGGAGCATCAACTGACCTAGGTTCATGGGTATTGCACCTACTTGCGTAGGCGATTTACCCATCACGGTGCCGTCTTGACCAATGCTGACAAGCTGCCCTTGTGGCACACTTATTGGTCCTTTTTCACCTAAGATAAGCTGGCCCGCTGCATTTTCTATAAGCCCCGACGCTGACACTCGTAAGTCTCCTCGCCGAGTGAATCCAACCTCTCCATTGTCGGCCTGAATACCTAGGACAGTCTTATCATTCATGGCGACGTCCATTACGTTGCCTGTCATATTAAGAGCCCCTGGACTAAGATTAATAACCTCCTGCTTTGCCATGCCGGGGATTACTCGGGTATTCATCCCTTCGCCTTTAATTTGGTTAGATTGTTCCGCTAACGAAAAAGTATCTTTAAAACCTACTGTCGATACATTGGCTAAACTGTTAGTAATCTGAGCACGCATGTTCGCCTGATTATTAATAGATGCCAGTGCTGTGAATGCTAATTTGTCCATGCGATGCTCCTAATTTCTTCCGTTATCCGCGCATATTAATGATGGTTGAGGTCAAGGTTGAACTGGTTTCAATCGCTTTTGCGTTGGCTTGGAAATTTCGCTGGGCGCTAATCAAATCAATAAGTTCTGAGGTCAAATCAACATTAGAGCGCTCTAGCGCACCTGAACGAATTGTCCCAAACCCTGCTGAGCCAGCTTCGCCGTAGGAAACCTCACCAGAAGAAACTGTCACTGAATATTTAGTCCCACCGTCTTGGCGTAAACCTTCGGGGGAGCTAAAGTTAGCTAAATTTATTCTTCCAGCAGCTAATTGCTGACCGTTAGAATAGGTGGATGTCACCAGTCCATCACTACCAACATCCACATTAACCAATGAACCGCCGGCCAAACCATTTTGGTCCTGGCTTACAACCTGGAAGCCCTTACCATGGCTTGCCACACTCATACTTAAAGTAATAGGGTTAGACCTAGAGTCTAGGACTGATGGAGCAAGTGTTAAATCCGCTAAGGGTGTCTCAAGGGCTCCTGAAGCGCTGTTAAATACAATATTTGTAGTTGCTGCTGGAGCTGTGGCATCACCAATATAAATATCAGCCGTCCAAAGGTCTTGAATATTACCCAATCCATCATCTGTATCATCGGCAGTTTTCTGGTAGTAGACAGTCGCCGTATAGGGTATTCCGGCATCATCATATAAAGAGAATGTTTGTGTTTCGTTGTATGTCGTACTGTCTGTAATATCAATTGCGGCTCCACCTCCAGTGGCAGTACCGGCCATTGGAAGTTTTATATCTAAACCCACGGTGGTGGTAGGTGTCGCAGGTAAATCACGCTTCACTTCGAGGCCAATTGTCGCTTGATTGAAGTTGCTCGCGTTGGTGGCTGCATCTAGTGGATGCACCTGCAAAGTATGGCCTTCGCTATTAACTAATAAATTACTGTCATTGAGCATAAACCCACCATTACGGGTAAATAGCTCGCCACCATCACTTGTTTTAATTGGGAAAAACCCATCCCCAGTAACTGCTAAATCAAGAGCATTAGAAGAAGACTCGATGTTACCTTGGCTAAATTGCTGATTTATTCCTAAAAGTACGGTACCGCTGCCAACTCCGCTGGCGGAACGCTGTAAGGTGGATGACGCAAAAATATCACCAAACTCTGCATCAGAGCGCTTGAAACTCGTAGTACTAGAGTTAGCAATGTTGTTAGAGGTCACTGATAGCTCAGTTTGTGCTGCATTTAAGCCTGTTAAAGATGTATAAAAAGACATAGGTTTTACTTCCTTAAAAAGTTGTTTTTATGCGCCAATGCGCTCCACTGAAGACAACGGAACAAAATTCCCGTCGCCGATTTCTAAAGATAATTGCTGTGTACTGGGATCCCATTTGACACTTTTAACCGGGGAAAACGTGGACACCGGTACTGACTGCTGCTGGCCATTAAGAACAGCGCTTACCGACATAAGGTAATTGCCTGAGGGTGCTATATTCCCTGCATTAGAGACGCCTTCCCAGCTAACGTCTAGATCGCCAGGCATTTGACTGCCGCGAGTTTCACTAAATACTAGATCGCCGGTACTACGGTCGTAAATATTCACGATAACTGCATCCGCACCACTCTCTAAGTTAACAGTCCCATTAGTGGTGGCGCCATTGCCGCCCTGAAACAAGCCGCCCTCTACCGCTACTTTTTTACCGACTAGGCTCGCTCCGGCCATCATCTGATCTTGCCGCATACCCGCGGCCATATCTTCCAGTGACGACTGCATTCCTATATTAGCTTCGAGCGAGGAAAACTGCGCTAGCTGCGCAACAAAAGCTTCGTTTTCCATTGGGTTCAAAGGGTCTTGGTTAGTTAGCTGTGTTGTTAACAGCTGGAGAAAGGCGTCACGCCCTAATTCGTCTTCCTCAGCGGTGGCCGCGCTCTGCTGTGCCGTGTATTGCGAGGTTGTTAAAAAGGACGAACTAATCGTTGAATCAATCATGAGTTTTCTCCTTAAGCCTTGGTTATATCGAGGGTTCGCATCATTAGCTGGCGGGCGGTATTAATCACCTCAACGTTATTTTGGTAGCTGCGGGCTGCTGCCATTAATTCGACCATCTCTCCAGTTTCATTGACATTAGAAAGATATACGATGCCGTTTGCGTCTGCATTGGGGTTACCTGGATCGTGGATTTGCCCATGGGCGGTCTGATCGTCCGCAAGTCCGACGACTTTGACACCCCCAAGGTTATTTTGACCCATATTAGCTTGCTGCTCAGATAACAACGCTTCAAAAACCGGCCTTTTTGCTTTATAAGCGTCTGCCTCGCTACTGGCAGTGGAGCCCGCATTCGCCATGTTTGACGCACTTATGTTCATTCGTACCATCTGTGCATTTAATGCAGATCCGGCAATTCCAAATATATTGTCCATTGACATTGTGTTTAGTCTCCTCTCAAAACTTTTCTTACGGCGCTAATATCGCCCTCAAGAAATCTCAGTGTTGCTTGGTACTGAGCTGCGGCTTTACCGTACTTTGCCTGCTCAACCGATAACTCCACTGTGTTGCCATCAGCAGATGAGTTTAGTGGGACGGTATAAATTAAACTCCCGCCACCGGTATAGTTGCTTGCTTGCCTGTGCCCAGGATTTGTCACTGCAAGGGAACCACTCGCCTGTACACTACTAAGTGATGCTTTGAAATCAATATCTTGTGCCTTGAAGTTAGGCGTATCAGCGTTAGCAATATTGCGAGATAGAATCTCCATACGCTGACTACGCAACGTTAAAGCGCGCTCATGAATTCCAAAAGTTGAATCAAACAGTTTCATAACGGTTCCATTAAAGTTTGTCTCCCTAGGGTCGATTTAATATCCTAGGTTGTCTGGTTTGTAGTGTGCAAAACAGATGCCAACTATTGGTTTTGAGAGTAAAAATACATTATTTTTTATATAAATCAGTGGGTTACCAAAAATAAAATAAACTCTAAAAACGAGGATTGCCGCTTTTACGGCAATATTTTGCCGTCAATATTCTTGATAATGTCGGTATTGCGTCACTCTGCATGGTAATTCATACTGCAGGTATGTATAAATCCATAATCATTTTTGTGCTTGTCATTAGTAGCAGTTTAACAATTGCTCAAAATATACCCGTGCTCAGCGCCAATAAGCAGGGACTTATCAAGCAAGCTAAAGTATGGGTGGCTGAGCAAACAAAATTAGAGACGGATCAAGTTGAGATTTCTGCAACAGACCGACGATTGAAAATTCCTAGATGTGACTCTATGTTCGATATCAGCTTCACTTACCCCTCCAGTCAAGAGTCTATTCGTATCAGTTGTCCAAATACCAATTGGCAGGTATTTGTGGGCGTTAAGCTGATTAAAAATACCGTAGGTTTTGCGTTCAAAACCGACATGCCTGCAGGCCAGCTTTTATCTCCTGATGACGTAAAGCCCGTTCGTTTAAAAAGCTCAATTCGAGGTGTTATAAGAGAGTCAAAGGCGCTTAAAGAGATGAGCTTGTCTAAACCAGTTTTAGCGGGAGATTTAGTTTTACAGCAGTATCTAACGGAGACTGTCGTTGTATTTCAGATAGAAAAAGATATTTTAGCCGGAGAGTTCCTCGATCTAGAGAATATTACAAATGTACGTAAACCCCTGTCTTCAACATCAGCGTCTCAAAGACTCCCTTCACGCTTACTCAGCCAATCTGCTGCATCAAAGAATTTGAGAGCCGGGTCTATCCTTTCCCGAGATGACATTAGGGTTAAACATATAATTATGGTCAGTCAAGAAATCATCGGCCGCGGTCAAAAGCTTTCTTCCGCTAATACCGCACTAGCGCCTTTTTATGGCCCTGTACCTAATGATGCTCTATTTGCAAATGCAGGCATCTCGCAAATGGAAGCTATAAGAACAATATCCCCAGGGCAGCCAATAAGAACGTCTGATTTGAGAACGGCGCCTCTTATTCGTCAGGACGATACCGTAATGCTTAGTGTCCAAAAAGGGTCACTACAAATTACTATCCCTATGATTGCTCTAGATACAGGCCAACTAGGCGAACAGATCACGCTAAGAAATCCAGACTCCGGAGAGCAGGTACGAGCCATTGTGACGGGTCCAAGAAATGCTGAAATCAGATAAATGATAAAAGTTGAAATTTATATTAAAGAAACTTTCGTTAGTGTCGATGATAACAATACGGAAAGTAAATTATAGGCTGAGAGCCTAAGGAACAAAGCCATGTCAGATTCTATTTCACAATTGGGTAAAATTCCGGCGCATGCTCATATTAGCGCCGAAAAACCAACTCAGACAACCGATCAAGCGCGACCCGAATCCGCGACTTCTATAAAGCCGATGGCAGACGAGTTTGTGTTGAGCGCAGATGCAGAGCAAGCATTGTCAACGGCAGAGTTTGATACAGCAACGGTAGCTCGCGTAAAAGCTGCAATAGCCGAGGGTAATTATCCTGTCAATTCAGAGGCTGTTGCTGAAAAATTTGCTGCCCTTGAAAATATGATTTACGGCAACTAGCCAATAGTTGTGTGATAAATCTGCAGGCACGCTAAAGTGACGCTCTCGCGTAGCGACTCTTATTTGTAAAAAATTTAAGACTCTAAACTTGAACCTAAGGCCGACTACTTAAAGGGCTCAGTAATGCAACAACCGCAATTATTGTCTCAAGCCGTAAAAAATTCCTCTGCATTAAAGCTACTGCTTGAGCAGGAATTTGAATCTTTAAAAGTGCAAGATTTGACTACTTTTGATGGTTTACAGGATAAAAAACTAGAGATTCTTACACTCTTGACCAATGATGATATGGCTACTCATTTAAAAACTCATGTTAGTAGTGCTATTGCGCCAACACCCCAAAATGCCGGATGGAGTCAAGTCGTTACCCTTTTAGAAAACTGTAAAGGGCTGCACCTAAGAAATCAGATTTTGATAAATCGTAAGCTAGAGTCTATTCGAGGAGCCTTACGTACCCTTCAATCATCAGATAAGGTAAATGACGTAGAAGTCTACGATCGCCTCGGAAAAATGAAGGGAAGACGGGGGTTCAGGCGGCCAAGTCACGCTTGACAGGCCTTTCAGTCTCGCTTATCAGGCTCAATATCCTTCAACCAGTAAGCCCAAGATAAAATAATCGCAACCGCCACATACAGGTTGTCTGGGATTTCATCATTTAGTTCTAAATCACCTAACAAAGACACCAAATAGGGGTCTTCAGCAATGTAGATTCCTTTCTTTCTGGCTTCTGCAATCATGGCGGCTGCCTCAGCTCCATCACCTTTGGCCGTAAGAATTGGAACTGGATTCTGGCCATATTCAATAGCAATAGCTGTTTTAGTCGGCTTATATCTCACGTTTTTACATCCAAAACATGGCCTGGCGTTGCAAATCCTGCGTCTACTAAAGGCCTTGGTGCATTTAAGATGGTCAAATTGGTCAACTTTAACCCGAACTCTTCTAGCGATTTTTCTAAACTAGACGCAGCTTCTCTTGCCTTGGCAGCTGTGTCCAAGAGGTCTGCCCAAATGGTCATAGCAATATCTAAGTCGGATGTAACCGTGGTCTTTAACCACAGCTTTCCTATGTCGTCAGAATCAGTATGCAAATTAATCACCCAAATAGGTAGCTCTCCATCAGCCCCAATCGCGCCTCTTTGAAAATGAATCTCGACCGGGTTGGCATCAATAAACGGCATCACAAAATGATAGGAAAGTTCTTGCTTTTGCTGAGCTTGCAACGCCTCAAGCTGGCGACCCTCAATTTCATCTATGATCTTTTCAATGTTGCCTGCAGCCGGTGCGATTGCTTTTGAGGCGAGCAATAGCTTACGCATCACCTGTTTGAGGTCTAAGGGAGCGGAAACTTGAGTCTTCAGGAAAAATTCTCCAAAAAGCCCTGACCCCAGCAAGGCGTCACGAACTGTATTTGGAGCGATACTTCGCATCCTATACATTTTTTGAGCTATAGCCTGGCTCGTATTAGGGTCAATGCTCCGTGCAAGATTCTCATGAACCATACTAGGTTTAAAGAACTCACTTTGAATAGCACCCGAGCCTGGTCTGTAAAGCAGGCTCAATAAACGCGAAGATTCCCCGCTACTGATTACCGGGTTAGCCGTTTTTAACGGTTTCGCAAGTTCAACCGATATAGGTAGCAATGTTTGCCCATTTGCAGTTGTCCGCACACGGAAATCAATGCTATCCCCAGACTTAAATTTCTTAGTGGACGCCCAGTCTAATTCTTGGCCATTCATTAGCAGTTTAGTTACACCGGCGCGTATCGCTATGACACCTCGAATCACCTGATTATCAGCCAGCCCTATTTCCCGAGCTACTTTCTCGGATACAGCAACTGCTGCGCTACTCTCTAATCCGAGAGGCGAGAGCCTAGGCGTTATATTTAGCTGTTCTGGTCCCAACACATTACTTAGCCTTCACACATCTGCCTGCATATAACCGGCGTTTTAAGGATATCGAACCCAATATTTTTTGCTCTCAATTCGACCTAATAACTCATCCTGGATTGCCGATTGCTTGAACACTGCGCGATGAATGTCAGCAACTTCAGGAAGCTTGATTTTTCTATTTGCGTATAACCAATGAGGATTATTACGTCTGAATGCCTTCGGATTAGCGAGCACAATGGCTTGCCTCAAAATGTCTTTATGTACTGGGTTATCACTTAACTGGCCCTTGATAATACCATCCAGTGTATCTCCCGATTGCACATCATAATGGCTAGCTTTTGTCTGCCCTATGCGCTGTAACACTGAGGACTGAAGTTTTTTACTGTCCGTGCTTACGCGCGCGTTACTCCCTCCACTTGCATGTGTTTGACTCGAGCTCAAACAGTCGCAATGAGAATCATTTACCTTCCCCATTAAATGTCCTAGCGCCGCCTCTGCCATTACAGAATCTGCAGTGGCTCGCTCGGGGAGCGCGGCTACTAAAATTAGCCCCATAAATGCAGCAACTGCTAACACGGCAGTTCTTAAATAGCTTCGTGATCTCATGATTTCTATTTCTTCCTCTTCATTAAAATTACTGACTTCCGACAAGACTTCGGATTCATTAGAAGTAAGTGGCAATGGCCTTTGAAATATCGCTCGTCGCCGGCCAAGAAGGGCCCGCAATCTTTGTTAGCATTGCCGAATGGTCATCCACTGCCTCCACTCTCGCCAAGGCCAAGGTGTCTAGTTTAGGATTACTCAGCACTTCCTTCAGAAGGTCTGAGCCAGCACTGATCAGAAATTTATCGCCTACATTAATACCTGCAACAAGACCTGCATTAATTTCTAGCCCTCCAGACACTTTATCCACAAACAACTGGAATCGATATGGTTCGCATTGAAGCGCGTCTGTTGCCCCCTGAATAAATCTTTCTGTAAGTACTTCGATATCATTTATGAGCGATTTAGGTAATTGAGACTTAAGGTAATCTCGCTTAACTTTCGGAAAATCTAATGGCATAACTTCTTGCCATACCGGCAGCTGGGTAGCACGGTCAATCAAAGTCAATTGATACTCTAACTGGGCCGACGGCCAAGTTTCTCGATACGAACGCCCAGGGATTTTATTAACCACTCGACGCGCAGCGCCTTGCGCGTAATTCACGCCATGATTAAACCATGCCTTCGTCGCTTCTTTTACTACGCCTTTAGAGGCTCGTGGACGAAGTTTAATGTCGAATCTATAGGGCGCTCTGATTGCTCCTGATCCCAGTACATAATTATCATAGCCGGAGCTGTATTCTTTCTCTGCTGCTACTACCCAGCTTTCAGAGCCTTGCACTTTGGCGCTGAACACCTTCCCTATAAAGGTAGCTAACTCTGAAAAACTATGGTCCCCAAGAGAATTAGGCTTGGTAAATATAGCGTCGTCTTTATCAATTCTAAAGATAGCCTCTCGCCGCAGAGTTCTGCGTGACTCAGGGCACATGTCAGGATTAGTAGCGCCTTCCTGGCTGGTGGCATCCTTAGCCGCTGAACCCAAAAGTGTGGGTAAGCCTCGATATATAGCTTGGCTTGATAAAATGGAAGACTCATGAAGTATGCCGTTATCCAGATAAGCCGTTGAGTTAATCTGAATTTCATTTGCCAGTGCAAAATCGACTAAACCTTGTTTTACCGACTGTAATGTCTGTTCTGGGGTCACGTTTTCCGCCGTCACACTAAGGGAGCAGAAAAATAGGAGCCAATAAATCGAGTATTCTCCAAGACTTTTTAGGGTCGTGTTAATCATACCTATACTCATGTGTTTCTCGTTTCTTAGTTCTATGTCCATTGTTCGCCCAACTATTAACTTCCAGCCATCTGGGGGCGGGACGTAGAGGCAAGGTAGAGAGTCCGTAAATCAGACACAATCGTGTTATCCAAGGAAAGTGTTGTTTCGTAGGTATCCTCTCCAACCGTCGTAATACTGACTAGGCGTGCGCCATAAACTAGCCCCTGGACGCGCGAGCGAAAAGAATCACTCTTAACCACCATTTCCGCTACCGTAGTTGTGGTGTCTAAGTACTGGCCATAAACTTGCTCTAGTAACACGCGATATGCATCAAGCTTTGAAGCTCTTATCGATAGGAGCCGCTTGTGCGCAGGACTATCCCCCTCTTGAATGCTAATGACACCGTACCCAGTAGCCACAATAACATCGTTATGATCCATGATACTTTCGATCATGGCCTCATTATACTTGGCATTATTGGTCGCACAGCCAACAGTTGAGAGGATCATAGTCGCTAACATAAGCGCTGTAATAGATCGGAAACCGTAACTCGCTAGCGATAAATCTAATCGTTTAATATTGATCATTATTGTTTCTAAACCTCTACAAAATTTGGTTGTCAGTCTTGACTAATTCCTTAATGTTATATCGGCAGGTAATGAAATGGCTTGAGTGTTAAAAACTAACATTCGCAAATGTTCCCTTGAAAAAACCCTTTACTCTTTTTCAAAATAGATGGCATACATATTGCTTATTAATTACTAACGAGAAAGGTTTAGTAGCTGGCTACAAAATAGATTTTCTTAAGTAATTGAATATTAAAGGGTTTTTAAATGTCTAATGCCACACTGTCGACCATACGACAGGATATGTCAAAATTTGAACTGTCTGGCCTGGGAATTCCATTCTTAGTGCTACTGATCATTTCAATGCTGATTCTGCCCTTGCCTGCCTTTATGCTGGACTTCCTATTCACCTTCAATATTTTGGTGGGCGTAGTCATCATTATGATTGCCATCAACAGCAGTAAACCATTAGATTTCTCCTCATTTCCATCTCTTTTACTGCTAGCGACCATGCTTCGCTTAGGTCTGAATGTTGCTTCAACTCGCCTTGTTTTAGTCAAAGGACATGAGGGGCCCGATGCAGCTGGCAATGTGATTGAGGCTTTCGGGGAATTTGTAATTGCCGGCAACTATTTAGTTGGTTTTATCATTTTCGGCATTTTAATGATTATCAATTTTATTGTTGTCACAAAAGGAGCAGGGAGAGTATCAGAAGTTATTGCGCGCTTTACTCTCGATGGTATGCCGGGCAAGCAAATGGCCATTGATGCTGATTTAAATGCCGGTGTTATCGATCAAGACACCGCCAAACAAAGAAGAGAAGAGATTTCTCAAGAGTCCGATTTCTTCGGCTCTATGGACGGTGCGTCAAAATTTGTTCGCGGTGATGCTGTTGCTGGCCTACTCATTCTCATTATTAACATTGTCGGCGGTATCATAATTGGCATTTCGCAACATGATCTAAGCTTCTCTGAAGCCGGTGAGATTTATGTCTTACTTACTATTGGTGATGGCCTAGTCGCGCAGATCCCATCATTACTTCTCTCATTAGCTACCGCCATTATCGTTACACGAGTGACGACAGCGGAGACAATGACAAATCAAGCCAAGACTCAGCTTGGAAATCCTCTCGCTCTTGTGATCGGGGGCGGTATCCTTATCCTGTTGGGTCTGGTCCCTGGAATGCCAACATTAATATTTTTAAGCCTTGGATTGGGCTCTGTTGCCTTGGCAATATGGCTATCCAAGAATGCTGATTCAGACGTGTCGTCGGCTCTTTTGGAATCCAATTTTGCCTCAGAGGCGACTGACCCACTGCTAGAAGAGCTTAATTGGGACGACGTCGAACAAGTGGATCTGGTAGGGTTAGATATTGGCTATGGACTGATCCCTTTAGTGAATCCTGAAACTGGCGGTCAATTACTTCCGCGCGTCAAAGGTATCCGTAAGAAACTTTCAGCCGAATTAGGCTTCCTTATCCAACCCATTCGAATCAGAGATGATTTAGAACTACCTCCAGACGTTTATCATCTTGTCATGAACGGTGTCGTCCGCGGTAAAGGGGAAATTAGAATCGGCAAAGAAATGGCCATTAACCCCGGTCAAGTTCATGGGTCTTTGCAGGGAGAACCTACTAAAGAGCCTGCATTTGGCCTAGAGGCTCTTTGGATCGATGCCTCTCAAAGAGATTATGCACGGACTTTAGGTTATACAGTCGTAGACTCTGCGACAGCCATAGCAACGCATTTGAATACCTTACTGCGCAATAATGCTCCAGAATTATTGGGCCATGATGAGACTCAGCAATTGCTCGATAAGGTTGCCGCGAAATCGCCAAAACTCGTAGAGGATCTAGTACCCGCTAAGCTTCCACTTGCTACGGTGACTAAAGTTCTTCAAAACATACTCGACGATGGCGTGTCAGTCCGAGACATGCGAACAATCATAGAAGTTTTATCAACCGAAAGTGGTCACACCCAAAATGCTGACGAGCTAACCGCTGCTATTCGTCCGCGACTAGGGCGCATGATTATGCAGGGTCTTGTCGATGTGAATGATAGCTTACCCGTAATGACCTTAAATCCTTCTCTGGAACAGATACTGCACAACATAATCCAACAAAGTAGTAATCCTCAGAACCTGGTCATTGAACCAAAGCTAGCAGAGGGGCTCTTTAAGGCTCTGACTACAAATTCTCAAGATGTCGAAAATCAAGGTCATCCCGCTGTTTTAGTCGTTTCTCCAGCGATCCGCCCTTGGTTAGCAAAAATAATTAAACATCGTATCAGTGACCTGACGGTACTTTCTTACGGTGAAATTCCCGAAGATCAAGCTGTCAATGTGATCGCCACCATCGATGTAGAACAAAAAAGTTAAATTGAGGCTATAAATAATGGAATTACAAAGAATATTAGCAAAAGATACCCGGGAAGCGATGGCAAAAGTTCATGCTCTTTATGGTGACGATGCGCTAGTTATATCCAATAAAAAGGCCAGAAAGCAGACAGAAGTTATTGTGGCTATTGATATGGCTATTGATGCTAACACGATGATAACCTCTCTATCTCCGGCTAAACCACGGATTTCGATCCCCACCAATATCGATGAGCTAAGCTTTAATCAGGTAATAGAGTCCCAGATATTTAGGTCGTCACCCCCTCTAAAATCTAAATCGAACGTCCGTGTGCCCGCTAAAACCTCAGTGGCTGATGTTAAGAATACTAACGATGATAATAGCCTCTCGGTAGAGGATCGAGATTATTTAAAGGCAAGAGAATTAGTTGATCTTGTCAAAAATGAACTTGGCGCGATGCGTCGCGAGCTTAGAATATCGCAAGAGCTTGAAGCTAACAAAGCCGTCAGCCAGGTACCTGCCGAATTAAGCCTTCTTATTGCGTCCTTAGATGCCGCCGGAATCCCAGCGGCACTGCGTATTTTAGTCAGCAACATGATCGCTAAAGAAAGCAAGGTAGATTCAGCCATTAAACTCATTTCGAAGTCCCTTGGCAGTGCAATCAAGCACAACCCTGTGCTTGAGGAGATGGAAGGCATTCATGTGATTGCCGGGCGATCTGGATCAGAAAACACTTTGATGGCCATGCGAATAGCGAAACAAAAAGCCCTCGATTACGGCGGAAGAAATATCGCCATCATTAGCTATAGCCCCAAACAAACTAAAAGCTGGACACAAACTCAGATGTTGGGTTTGCAGCTGGGAGTAGAGACCTATCATGCTAGCAATCCAAGTGCGCTCTCGCATGTCGTTGCAGGCCTGGAGGAACCCAAGCTTATTCTTATTGAAACAGCCGGTATTAATCTTGAGCATCAAATAAATGAAATCTGCACAAGTTTACCTAAGGCTAAAAAGCATCTGCTGCTTCCAGCCGATGCGTCGGAAATCTCAGTCAATAAATATCTAAAACGAATCCGTATTGAATGGAGCTCTGTAATGTTAACTCAGCTTGAGAGTGACATTCACCCTTGGCCGATAATTAACGCTCTCATGGCTACAGGCAATGCTATTTCTTTAGCGGCATGTGATTCATCTCTTAACGATGAAGCCTTTGCCATTAATGGAGTCCAATTAACACAGCACAGCCTATCAAACCTACCATTGAGTCCAGATTGAGTCAGTCTCAAAGAGATAATACGATCACTGATTCAATATATTTATCTAACTAAAACATGACAAGAGACATAAGAAACCAGCTATGGGAAAAGTAAATTCAACTCAAGTAATAGGGATTGCCAGTGGTAAAGGCGGCGTGGGGAAAACAACCGTGTCAGCTAACTTAGCGGTTTCACTCGCTTCGATGGGCAAAAAGGTAATGGTCTTCGATGCCGATCTAGGACTTGCCAATGCTCAACTCGCTCTTGGCTGCAGAGCTAAATATAACTTTAGCCATGTTTTAAGTGGGGAGAAGACACTTCAAGAAATTATCTTAGATGGCCCTATGGGCGTTCAGTTGGTCCCTGGGTCTAGTGGTATTCAACACATGGCTTCGCTCTCTGTTACAGAGACCGCCGGGATCATCCAATCTTTCGCTGAGATAGAAGATACTCTCGATTATTTGATTGTAGATCTTGCCGCGGGGCTCTCTGATACTGTGATGACGTTTATCAGCGCCTGCCAACACCGCTTTATCATTGTCAAAGATGACCCTTCTTCTATCGCAGATGCCTATGCTTCGATTAAAGTCATGATTCAAGATTACCAGCTAGACAACATTTCAATTATTACAAATTGCATGGCATCACCAGAGGAGGGAGATCGACTCTATCAGGGTGTTGATTCTGTAATTCAACGGTTTTTGGGCGGCCAGGTAGGCCATTTAGGAACTATCCGTGAAGATGAAATGGTTCTTCGATCAATTAAAGCCTCAAAACCTTTGCTGAAATTTTCTCCTTCATGTGCCGCGGCAAGAGACTTTGAAAAACTCGCAAAAGCGGTCACAAAACTAACGACAAAAACCTCGATAAGTGGGGGTCTGCAATTCTTCTTAGAGCGCCTTACACGACAAGACACAACTAATAAGTAGGATAAAAAAATGCCTAACATCACTGACTACAGCGACATACAACGTATTAATCAATCCGATGAAAGTCTGCTTAAAAACATTGGCCTGGTTAAACGCGTAGCATTACACCTTCAAGCTAGAGTTCCCAAATTTATGGAGCTCGATGAGCTCATACAGGTAGGGACTATTGGATTAATAGAAGCCGCCAAATCCTTTGATGCAAGTAAAGGAGTGGATTTCGAGGTCTTCGCGAAAAATCGTATCCGTGGGGCAATTTTAGATCAAGTACGTAAAATGTCGTATCTCCCTAGATCGGCCATGGTTAATATACGCGAACATAATGAGGCGCGTCATAAACTGGCTGCGCAGTTCGGCCGCGAACCGACCCATACTGAACTTGCTGATTTCATGGAGAAAGATGTACATGCTTATCAGAAGGAACGCAATCATGCTCATCAATTTCAGACCATTTCTCTGGACGCGCAACTCCCTGAATCCGTTGATCTTCCTGCAAGTAACTCAAATGAACCAGAGTCTATTTTACTTAAAGAGCAATTAATGGGTGCTCTAAGTGAGGCTATTGCTTTACTTCCTGAACGAGAGAAGACAATAGTGTCTCTCTATTATGTCGAAGAAATGAACTTACGCGAAATAGGCGCGGTCCTTGATGTAAGCGAGTCTCGCATAAGTCAGGTTCTATCAGGGATCACGAAGAAGCTGAGGAAAAACTTGGTCAGCACTGACGCTACGGCGTCTTAATCGAATAGAAGATTAAGTTTGGGTCCCGAGGTACTTTAACCACCTGTTTACCTGACTGCGCTTCTTGAAGAATGGTCTGCCGTTGGAGCACTTCCATATAATTTTCGCGCTCAAGGGTGATTAGCGCATCGACATCATCAGTGAGCCTTTTTACATCCACCAAGCTCTTTTCAAATTTCTCAATACGAGACGATAAGCCGACCATAGAGTTTGTCACCTTAGCAACAGTAATACTCTGCTTGTCCAAGGTGTCTTCAAGCTGGTTAATTTTAGAACCCACCACTGCATTTTCTGCAGCGACTTTAAATGCGGTCTCCGCTGGAATCTGAGTTTTAATCTCATTCACTGCAATTAACATCAAGTTTTGCTGGTCTAGAAACTCATCTTGGATCGCGCCCATATCTTGAATCGTTATATTTAGCTCCTCAAATGAAGCAATAGCAGAATTCATGCTTACAGCACGCTTAGTTAAAGCATTGAGCATGTCATCCACTTGGCTGACCTTATTGGATATACTCAGAGCCATAACTAAAAATAGAGCCGCTCCAAGAAAATATGCAGCTGAAGCACCGAATGGCATTAGCTTGCCTGAAGCATTTTGGGCCTTACGAATCATGTTCTCACCACCAGTAGCTTCGGTAGCTTCGGTAGCTTCGGTAGCTTCGGTAGCTTCGGTAGCTTCGGTAGCTTCGGTAGTTTCAACATCCCGCGGAGCCAAAGCCTCTTGGCCTTCTTCAAAAGATTCGTTTATATGGTTCTTATCGCTCATCATTTCTCCAGAAACGTATTGTTTAGGAAAGGCTTCTCGCCCAGATTCTAGTTAAGATCGGCAGAAAATGGATTATCTTTAGGTCTGGTGTACCAGTATCAAAAATCACACGTCTGGTTTCTTTGGCACCAAGCCTCTAATTGCTCGGCCCCCCAAAGCCAAAATTCTTCTGGTATTCCGGGCCCTGTAGCAAATTTATTAGCTTCGTCTCTTGAGGAGAAGGGGCCTGAAATAATACCAAAGCTCTTATTGCCCTGAGAATTAATCGGTAAGATCCGTGCATCACTAAGGGTTGGAAATTGGATGATATAGTCCACAATACTCTGATCACTTTTCAAGACTATATGCTGCACAAAAAACGTAGTTTTAGGCAGAATTTTTAATTGTTGGAGGCCGTTTTGCTGACTTTTATTATCAGCGCTCTCACCTTCGGCTTTTATATTGAGCGGAATTGGAAGAGTGTTTGCTATTGTTTTCTGATCCTCTAAAACAATCCCTTCGCTTTGCGGATCTGGATTTGACGTATCCGCTCGGTAATTGTCTTCTGGGGTAACGCTATGCTGATAAGGCTCTATTTCCTCGACAGTTTCAGCAGCCAAAAAAGGGGGTGGTATAAAAATTTCGCTCGGCACCTTCTCGGACTGAAGCTCACCAGTAACGCCTGTTGGGACAACTTTATATTCCCCCACCTGATTGGGGAAAAATCCAAAAGCCACAGCCCCTAAAATCCCGACAACCATAAGCCCTTTTAGTAGTCCCGGCTGTTTGCCTGAGTGTTGTTTGATACCCTCATCTTTGTCTTTAAAAACAAACGGTTCTCTAGGTGAATCATCCTGGTTCTCTGTAATGTGGTAATTTTGCTGGCCTCCCAGGAGCACCTGATCTGCCTGTGTCTGTATTCTAACCTCTTTAACCACCCCCTCTAAGCCAACATCATTTAGGAATAGAGCGGTTTCCCTTTCATATATAGTTCCTCGGGCGGCTGAAAAAAACTCTTTGGCTTCCAGAGTAGAGGGTATTTCTATATCCCAGCGGAAAAGATTTCTGCCTAGAAGCTTTAACGTCTCATCATAAGCTGGCCATGTAGCTTTGTTGAAGAACAGCACCATGCGAACATTAATACCAGGAAAGTCCGAAAGGAGCTGTAACAGTAATGTCCACTGCACTGGGTCGACCACATTAGCGTCGTTAACTAACATTAGCGTTATTGGCTTGTCCGCTGCGGGCTTTTGACGAGCTTGGTCCATTGTCATTTGAGATAATAATTGATTAAACTTTCGCAACAACTCTTCGGTGTTAGTCGGCGGAAAATTATCCAATTGAAATGTTCTTTCTTTTCGTAATCTTGAAGTAAGAATTCTTGAATAATGTGTCAATGCTGTCTCATTACTCCCGATTACAGCAAGACCCATCGAATGATTAATCACTGCATCAAGAGCCAACCGAAAATATTGTTTGTCCTTGGGAGAATATAAGATATCTCCATCGTCGAGGTATTGCTCTAGCTCAAGACTCTCATGCTTGTCTGTGTTTTTCATTAATTGCCCTCCTCAGGCAAAGATTCACAACTGATATAATGTTCCATCAGTGTTGTATCGCATATCTCGCGGAACTTCAGGGTTTGGTTTGTCCGCCTCGGTAGCCCCTTTATTTAAGCTGTTCAAACTAAACACATAAGCGATAACCTGAGCAACAGCGTAATATAGAGGTTCTGGAATAGGTTCTTGGATGTCCGTTGTAAAATAAAGTGCTCGCGCCAAAGTAGGAGCAGAAAATACTGGAACGCCATTCTCTTTAGCCTTTTCCCGAATGCCTTGGGCTAGAAAATCTACGCCTTTGGCTATCAGCATTGGCGCCCCCGCGCTCGACGGGTCATAGCTTAGTGCCACAGCAAAATGTTCCGGGTTTACAACAATGACGTCTGCATCGCCTACGGCGTCCATCATTAACGCCATCGCCATCTCTCTCTGTTTACGCCGGATCTGCGCCTTTACTTCAGGTCGTCCTTCAGTATCCTTAAACTCGTCCTTTATCTCTTGCTTGGTCATTTTCATCTTTTTATTGTGCTCGTAGAGCTGATAAGGCACATCGATACCTGCGGCAACGATTAATGTCAGCGCCACCCAGACGACTCCGCTTGCAATAATCTCTCCGGCTCCAAACATTGCTGTTTTTGCACCCATAAAGCCCAAGGCAAGCAATGCATTAAAGTTGTTACTGACCACAATATAAAGGACGGATCCAACCAAGCTAAACTTGAGTAATGCTTTCGTTAGCTCCACTAGCGCCTTCATGCCGAATATTCGCTTAAACCCTTGTATAGGACTAAGTTTGCTAGCTTTTGGCGCTAGCGCTTTTAGCGATACGTTGTAACCGCCAAGTAATCCAGCAGCCGCAAAAGCGATGATGATTGTCAAAGCAAAAATTGGTAACACCACCAGCATACTTTCTAGTGCGTGTGTGCCAAAAGTAAAGGGCAACAGGTGCGCGTCAAAAATATCTTTGCGATCAAATACAAATCCTCTAGAAAATATTTCTCCTATCTTGATCACCAAATAACCGCCAAATAAATACATAAATAAAGCAGTGCCAATCATCATCGCTGCAACAGAAAGTTCTTGAGATCGAACAATCTGACCATCTTCTCTCGCTTTTTCAAGCCGCTTGGCGGTAGGCTCTTCGGTGCGTTCTTCGCTTGATGACTCATCTGACATTAGAGGCTCCCCATTGCTTGGCCTAAAACATCAAATGCTTGCTGCCATAACCAGGTGATACGAAACCCGATACTTGACATTGACATTAACAAAAGTAATAGCCCTGCCAATATCATCGCTGGAAACCCTACAGCAAAAATATTCAGGGCCGGCGCCGCTCTTGTAATAACGCCTAAGCCCATATTAATTAGCAACAAAGACGCCATCATCGGCATTCCCAAAAGTACGGCGCCAACAAATATCATGGAACTCCACTGAATCATTAATCCCGCCAAAGCTTGAATTTCAATGACTTCTCCTATTGGAAGCAGCGTAAAGCTCTCTAGCAATAAAGAAATAATAATAATATGTCCACCTAGGCCCAAAAATATGAGGGTTGAACAAACCACCAGAAACTGAGAAATAACCGGCACATTACCCATGTTCGCATCAATCATATTTGCCATACTCAACCCCATAGACGTAGATATACTCTGCCCACCTACGATTAGCGCCGCATTAACAATCTGTAATATAAGTCCCAAAGTGACACCGATAAAAACTTGCACAAACATTTCTTTAAACCCCAAGGCACTGATTGGGTCAATTACTGGCCAATCGGATAGAGGAAAAACGAGCCACGTTAATAAGGCTGCTAACAACACTCGTATCCTTACAGTTACTGCCTGTAAAGAAAAAAATGGAGCTGCTAAGAGAAATGCAGAAACTCTAACCATAGGCCAGAGTAGTTTGTAAAAATAATCAATAACCTCAGAAACTAAAACGTCCATCACATAAACAACGCTGGGATCCGCTCGAAAATACGTCTAAAAAAGTCCACCATTACCGCAATTTGCCAGCTGCCAAAGATAACTAAGGCAACGACCATAACGGCAAGCTTAGGTATAAAGCTTAATGTCATTTCTTGTATTGAGGTTGCCGCTTGGAAGACACCAATGAAGAGACCAACTGCTAATGCAGTTCCCAGCAGAGGCGCTGCAACTAAGACCGCTATCCATAATGCTTCTCTCCCCAAATCAACCACTTGTGCTGCGTCCATATCATCGTCCTCAGCTAATCACAAAACTGGCCGTCAAAGAGCCCATAATTAAAGTCCAACCATCAACCAAAACAAACAACATCAGCTTAAATGGCATGGAGATCATCATTGGAGAAAGCATCATCATACCCATGGACATCAACACACTCGCAACAACTAAATCAATCACAATAAAGGGAATATAGATAAGAAACCCTATAGAAAACGCACTTTTAAGTTCAGAAGTAATAAATGCGGGCACTAATGTTGAAAGAGGCACATCTGCTGGAGTGGTTATATTCTTGTTGTTTGCGATCTCCACAAACATAGCAATATCCGTTTCACGCGTTTGATTAAGCATGAAGTTTCTAAACGGGGCCTCTGCTTTAACAAGTGCCGTATCAAAAGACACTTGCTCTTCGAGGTAGGGCGTTATTGCTTCGTCATAAACAGTAGTAAGAACAGGAGACATAATAAAGATTGTCAAAAAAAGAGATATACCCACCAAAACTTGATTTGGCGGAGTTTGCGCCGTTCCTAAAGCCTGTCGCAGCAACGACATAACGATAATAATCCTGACGAAAGACGTCATCATTAACAGCAGTGACGGTAGCAATGTCAGTAACGTCATAAGTGCAAGTAGTTGCAACGTTAAACTATATTTGGTCCCTCCACTGCCATCATCAATCATATTTATGATTGGTAAGCCCGTTTGAGCATCGGCAGGTAACGCTAGTAACATACCTATGATCGCAATACCGCGAACAAGCAGCTTTATTCTTTGTGACGGACATCGAGAAGAGCTTGATTTCACACTCTCACATTGAATGCCCAAATTCTGTTTACTGCCAATCATTCTGAACACCTTTTAATCCTTTATTTCAGTTTTAGCTTTAGTAAATAGCGCCCCAAACCCTTTAGCATGTTGGCTGATTTTATCTCGGCTCATCTGCTTTTTGGTGGTTTCCTCGCGGCTCTTACTTACGCAGGTATCGCGATCCCAAGTCCCCAAATGTGTCAAACTGTGCGGGGATACCCCAATCAATAGCTGCTCTCCATTGACGCCAACTAATACTAGTTTTTGACGACCACCAAGATTTTTGACTTCGAGTAACTCTAGTCTCTGCTCCCCCGAAATGCCCATAACTGCGCTATATTTTTTTATACCAAACAAAGTAACCGCTAAAAGAAGTATCACTACTAAAAACGATCCCATCATGGTGATAACTTGACTGAAGCCAATAACTTCCATTCCGCCTTACTCCCTCTAAAGGTTTTTTACCCGCTCTGATGCCGGCACTACATTCGTCAGCTTGACACCATAATTTTCGCCCACAAGAACGACCTCACCCTGTGCGACCCGCGTGTCATTCACTAACAAATCCAGTGGTTCGCCAGCAAGCTTGCTTAGCTCAACAACGCTACCTTGGCTAAGGCTCATAATGTCTCGTATTTTTAAGGTAGTTCTTCCTACCTCTAAAGACAGAGTAACGGCAATATTTTGTAATAGATCAGAATCAATTTTGCTCTTTTTAGTATCCTCTAATATCGGCTCAACTGCGTCTGCTTGGCTGTCTTGGTCGGTGGTATTCAGTTCTCTGTCTTCCATAATTGTCTCGCTTTCTCTACTTAATTAATCGTTAAATATGAATTCATATTTTGTTACTTGGAGCCGGCTAAAGAGGTTACAAGTTGAACCGCCATATTCGATCCTTGGGTACCAATATTCCCCTCAAAAGCAGGGCTGTTCTCAATATTTACTTTTGCGAAGTTAGGCTTGGCAAAATAGATAATGTCATCTTGCCGTAAAGACTCAAATTCTTTTAAAGTGGTGCTTATTTGCGCTAGCCTGACGGTTATCTCAAGCGGTGCGTCCATAATGGCAGTCTCTAAATTTGAACTCCATCGCGCAGCAAGGTCGTCTTTTGCAACCTCCGCAGGAGGCCTGAGAAAAGAACTTCTGATAGACTTAAGCGCATAGTATGGATATATAATTTCAATAGTTCTCTCAGTCTTAGAAACAAGCAGGTTAAATCGACTAACAAGAACCAAATCATCACGCTTCATCGTTTTGGCTTTTCTAGGATCATTTATGAAGTCTACGCTTGTGCACGTAAGCGGCTGAATCGGGGCCCAGGCGTCTTGCAAAGCACCCAATACCTCAGTCATTAAAATATTATTTATGCTTAACTCAGTTCTGGTAAACCCTTTTTGATCGCTTTCTGGTGTATCAACTTTACTGTCGCCACCAAAAAAATTATCAAAACATTCGCCAATAAGGTCTGGATTAATGACCACTAGCGCTTCGCCATGAAGTGGCCGAGCGCGAATAATATTTATTGCCTGCGGGACTAATAAATCCCCCATGTAGTCTCCATAAGTCTGAATCTTAACTGCCTCCGCTACTCCCTTCACCGGCACTCTTATAACGCTTGAAAGCCGCCGCTTGAATCCCAAAAGGATGCGATCATTAATAGAATTTATTGCGCTGGTGTTAATCCCCTTTGAATCTTCCTCATTGACAAGATCATGCTTAATCGCTTTAAGCTGTGTGTTTAAGCCCGTGCCTGACTCAATAGACCCATCATTTATACCTACTGTCAGAGCATCTAATTCTTCTGGGGATAAAACGTTTTCTTTGTCAGCCATCTTGGCTCTCCATAGTGGCCTTTCGGCGAATATCGTCTGTTAAGCACTCGGCGTTATTGAACGATAAACTCTGTAAAATATAGTTCTTGGATGTGACGGCTGCCGGTACGTTTCTCTAGAACATCATTCATTGCTTTTTTAAGTTCATCGCCTAAATTCTCTCTAAACCCTAGATTTGAAACCTCGTCTTCCCGCTTCTGCGACAAAATTTTCAAAAAACTACTTCGGACAGGAAATGCATGCTCCTTTATTTCCTCAACAAGCGTTTTGTCATCATTCTCTTTTACCATCACAGCAATCTGGACTTGAATCATTCTTTGAGAGTTGAAAAGATTACTTAGCAGCTCAGGTTTTATTTCAAAATAGGCGAGCTCATCCTCATCAGAGTCTTCATTTTTACCCTGCGGTTGCTCACTCTCGACTATGTCCTCGAGATTTTCGCCGTTTTCGCCAGCTTCCATTGCAGCGATAGCGTCCTCGGCACTTCCCGATTCAAAAAACCCAACAGCGAATAATGTTCCAATCACCGCGCCTCCCAGCAGGATCAAAGCCAATAAAACAACAAGAACGATCTTCAGTACTGACCTTTTTTTTGGTGTCTCGCTTACGTCACTTGTTTCGTCACTCATTGTTCATCTTCCTTATTAATGTAAACATAATTCATTGCGCTGGCTTGTCACTCTAGATCGTGATGTCCAAACCCTCGATTAGTGATTGTTGCTTCAGGGCCCCGACCGTTGGCTCTAACATGGCAGTTTTTGCTTGGCGTGCCGCCATGTCTAAGTCTTCTTCATCGTCTCCACTACCAAAAGGTGTCGAATTTCCGTCATTTGCCCCTTGCTTTCCACTCCCTAATCCCAAGTAAGCAGTTTCTATGCCATGTTCTCTTAATTCTTCTTTTAATCTTGGCATTCCATCCTGAAGAAGCTCTCTTGTAAGGGCCTTTGACGCATTAAAATGTGCCTCCAACTCGCCGCCTCTCATCTCTAAATGTATCTCTATACGCCCCAAGGATTTAGGATGTATGTCTAATTCGACTTGCCAAACCCCTTTAGCGATTTGTGCGGTAAGTCGCTGCCCTAGTGCCTCAGAAAGTCTCTTAGACATATCAGCGTGTTGTTCTTGTTTTATAATGAATACATCATCTGGACGTTCAATTGAAAAGCGCTTACTCGTTACATCCATAAGGGCTAAAGGAGGCTCAGCATTTTTTGTTTGTATCAAAATACCGTCATCATCAACTCCGCCTAACCGAGTACTTTCAAGGTTTAAGGGTAAAATTGAGTTTTGTACGGTTTGTGATTGCGTCGCCATGCTCTTTGACGGTAGAGACTCCGACGCAATGAACTTGCTTGGAATGGCCGTGTGTAGCGTATTTTGTTTAGCCGTTTCTTTCACAGAACCCGACAATAAATCCATCGCGCGTGGAATCTTTTCTTCACTCAACAAAGACTTCCCGTCTACGGTATGAACTGAAGTTCTCTTACCAGTGACATCCATCAGAGCTAAAGGAGGCTCAGCATTTTTTGTTTGTATCAAAATACCGTCATCATCAACTCCGCCTAACCGAGTACTTTCAAGGTTTAAGGGTAAAATTGAGTTTTGTACGGTTTGTGATTGCGTCGCCATGCTCTTTGACGGTAGAGACTCCGACGCAATGAACTTGCTTGGAATGGCCGTGTGTAGCGTATTTTGTTTAGCCGTTTCTTTCACAGAACCCGACAATAAATCCATCGCGCGTGGAATCTTTTCTTTACTCAACGATGCTTCATTACTCAGCAACGAAACCTGCTGTGCTGAATTAATTGAAGTCGTCCTTGTCTGAGAGACAGATGATGGATCTTTCATCAAAAGAGCGAGCAATTCAGCTTCGACTCCTTGAGATTGTGCAAATTCTTCTATCACATCATTGGTTGGCTCATCACCTCCAACAAGTAATAACATGCCACCCCGCAAGACTTTACTTTCCAGTGTGATCATTGGGAAAGAATTATTCGGCAGGATTTCGCCATGTTCAGGCTTTTTGATGCCGCTTTCTGGCATGGCAACTTTATTAACACTTTGTTTAAATAGTTCGTTAAATTCTTTGCTACGACTGGGGTCAGAATCACGCCGGGGAGCGGTGGTTGTGGCTTCTTTACTGAGCATTACTGGCGGCAAATCAACCATAATTTTCATTCTCCAAACAGTTCTTTTCTACGGTATTTATATGAAAGCAAGACATGTGCCAATATCTAACTGAGGAGGTTATCGTTTGAGGTTAAACTGGGTAATACTCTGGAATTCAAGCTCACGTTTTTCGTTAGCCGCTACCTTCTGACTTTGGTTTTCTATCTCTCTTTGGACTAAAAAGTCAGCTTTTAATTTTTCTTGATTAGCCAATATTAGACTTTTTTTAGCCTCGGCATGATCACCTTCAGCATTCATATACTCATAAGAAGTTCGATTTTGAAGGTCCATTAACTGAGCAATAAATTTTCTGCAGTTATCTATATCTCCGCTACCCAGGTCACCCTTTAGCGCTTCAGCATGATTAGAATATTCAACCAATAGATCTGCTATTTTACTTTGCCTAACTATAATTTTATGTTTCAGCTGAGTCGTCTTTTTAAAGCTAAGTTCTGCCCTAACCGCCGTATCATTGGCTTGTAAAGCAAGAACCTGCCAGACCGAATTAACATTCTTAGCCACTAAGTTTGCTCCATTAATTGTTGAAGTAATTCTTGGCTTTTCTCTAAACTAACCGCTGTTTCACTGTCTTGTTGTAATAAATCGTTTATCCTAGATCTAAGATGAATAGCCAGATCGATGTCTGCATCAGCCCCTGCCTCGTAGGCTCCCACTTGAATAAGATCTTTATTCTGTTGGTAGAGCGTCCAAAGATTACGTAATCGATTGGCATTTTTTTGTAACTCTGGTGTCAGTAAGCTATTCATGATCCGAGAAATTGAGCCCGCCAAATCGATCGCCGGATAGTGCGCTGCATCTGCCAACTCTCTTGCCAACATAACTTGTCCATCTAACGACGCTCGAGCAATATCAACAATAGGATCAGAGCGATCATCTCCCTCAGCGAGAACCGTATAAATAGCGGTGATTGCTCCAACGCTATTGCGGCCCACCCCCGCCCTTTCAATTAGTTTTGGCAACAGTGCAAATACCGATGGGGGATATCCTTTCGCGGTAGGTGGCTCACCAATCGCCAAGCCAACTTCACGTTGAGCATGAGCTACTCGCGTTAAACTGTCACACAGCAGCAGCACATTCTGTCCTTGATCCCTAAAATATTCTGCGATCAAGTGAGTCAGGTTAGCGGCTTTTAGTCGAATAACCGGCGACTCATTAGCTGGAGAGGCCACAATGATTGCTTTTTTCAAGCCCTCTTCTCCAAGAGTTTGATGGACAAACTCCTGAACCTCTCGACCCCGCTCGCCAATAAGTCCTATTACGACAATATCCGCCTCTGTATTGCGCGTTAGCATACCCATCAGCACGCTTTTACCTACTCCAGATCCCGCAATCAAACCAATACGCTGGCCTTGCCCAAGGGTCAAACAGGTGTTGATCGCCTTGATGCCAGTATCAAGAATTTTATTGATAGAGCCTCGCTCCATTGGATTGATCTCTGTCCCCTCTAGACTTCTATACTCGCTGTACTGAATCGGACCCTTACCATCTATAGGATTCCCCAGCCCATCAACAACTCTTCCAAGCAGCGCATTACCAAGGCCTCCTTTACTGTTATTGGAGCGGACCCATATTCGGGCCCCAGGACCAATACCGGCGGGCTCTGTAAATGGCATCAAATAAAGTATTTCTTCATTGAACCCCACTACTTGGGCGTCTATGAAAGTGTCTAGCTCCAGGTGCTCGATCTGACAATGCGCACCTAAGGGCGCTACAATCCCCTTAGCCTCCAAGGTCAAACCAACGACTCTGACTATCTTCCCGCTAATGTTAGTCTTGGGCGCTCTCAGCTGGGGTATTAACCGCTGAACTTGCTCTGAAAAATTATGCATCTTGTACTTCATCCAGTGGTTTTTCAGGATCATTAGCTAGATGACTCTCTGATTCTTGCCGCTGGCTTTTACCTTCTTCTTTTCCGCTTAAGTCCTCATTAGTGTTTGAAGTACTCACATTATCTGTCGAAACGGCGGTGAAAAGACTCTCTGATAGGACTTCTAATCTATGTTCTATCAGATCCTCAACAGCACTATTATCAAGCGTTAAAACGACGCTACCCGAGGACAGATTGTCACTTTTCCTTAAATCCAAGTGTGCCAAATCCTCAGCCAAATTCGAACAGACCTGATCAAAGTCATGAGGATTAAGGGTCATTACTATAGAAGCCGGTCCTTTTTGTTGAAGCTCTTCTAGTACTCCTCGGATAAGCCGCTCAATAGCGACATTTGAGATACTTAGCTCCCCTCGCACTAGTTGCTGCGCTATGTGTAAAGACAAGGTTTTTACTGGTTCAAAAAAAGTCGTTGCCTTTTGCTGTTCCTCATACATGCGTTGGGTGAGCGTGAAGAAAGTTTCTCGTGTACGCTCCCATTTTCGCTCAGCTTCCTCAACACCCCGCGAATAACCCTTCTCAAAAAAATCCTGGGTGGCTTTATCAAGAGCGGCCATTGACACTGTCAGCGCCTCAGATTCAGGTCCATCTTCTTTTGTTATATCTAAAACTTCCTCTAACAGTTCAGATGCCTCTATTACGATATCTATTTCTTCAGCTGGCTCTAAAAGCTCTACGTTTTGTGCTTCCCATTTAGTAAACCCCGCGCGAGCGCCTCCATTTGACCATGACAAAGGAGAAAAATTTGTAGATACTTTATCGCCGGTCAAAAGTTGATTTGAACGCCAGCTGGGGGATATTTCTTTATCAGACAAAGTCATTTCCTTTACCCAACAATACTATTTCGCCATCATCGGCTAACTGCCGCGCAATCCGCAAAATATTTTTCTGTGCAGCCTCAACCTCAGCAATCCGAATTGGGCCCTTAGCCTCCATATCATCCAAGAATAATAACCGAGCACGCTCTGACATATTGTTTAAGAAATTGTCCTTGGTTGCGTCGTCTGCGCCTCTGATCGCAGCCATTAAAACATCGTTGCCAGCAGCCGACAGAAGCTTCTGAATACCTTTGTTATCCACATCAGCTAAATTGTCAAACGTCAGCATCTTGTCCTGAATTTGTGTTGCCACGGTTTCGGCGTTTATAGTCAAGTTATCCATAACATCCGCGACCACGTCAGCATTTGCAAAGTTCAAAATAGTGGCTGCTGCTTCAATTCCACCAACAGACGCTGATTGCGCAGATGTATTTGCAAATTGCTGCGTCATGATACCCTCAAGCTCCTTCATAGCCGCAGGCTGAATCGCGTCCATGGTGGCCACTCGGTGAACTATTTCAACGTGTTTTTCCTCTGGTAAAAATCCTAGAACCTGTGCGGCAACATCGGGCTCGAGGACTGACAATATAATAGCTGCTATTTGCGGGTGTTCTTCGCTAATAATTTCAGCAATAGAAGCGGCATCCATCCAATGCAAAATCTCTAATCCCTTGCTAGAGCTTGGCGGCATGATCTTGCGGAGAACTGTAGCCGCCTTCTCATCTCCCAGCGCTCGCTTGAGAACATTTTGCACGTAGGCCTCATTACCAAGGCCTAAATTCGTCTGATCTTCGAGCGTACTAATAAACTCATCAAGTACTTTATTCACTAGACCTTGAGATAAACTAGAGACATCAACCATCGATCCACCTATCGTACTAACCTCTTTAGGCTCTAAAAATTGAACGACCGTTGAGGCATGATCCTCTCCTAGTAGCAGCATAATGACAGCCGCTCGTTGGCTACCCGTCATTGTGGTATAGGCTTGGTCTATTGCCTCTTGCTGAGGGTTAATCTCCGGTGTTAAGGGCCTCTTTGCCATTTTAATATCCTCGCCGTTTTTAAGCGTTCTTAATCATAGATTTAAGTAAGTTAGCTACTCGACCAGAATCAGCCGCTACAAGGGCTCTCACAGTGTCAACTTTATCGTCATAACTGCGTGACGATACAGGCTCACCTCGGTAGCTGCTTGGCTGTCCCAGACTATCTTTTTGCGAGGCTTGTCCTGGAGATGCCCCTATGTTCGCAACCCCGCCAAGCGAAGTATTCCCTGCTCTACCAAGAGGCAGCGCTGGCGAGGAATAAGCACCAATAGCGGGCTTTACCACCAACAATAACAGGGCAATAAATGCTGCAGCTACGGATGAGCTTTTGATCAAGCTTGTTACCTGGCTATTTTCATACCAGGGATCTGATATTGGCTCAATAAGCTCAGGCGACTCAAAGCGAGCAGAAACGATCGTAACTACATCGCCACGATCCGCATTAAAGCCGATCAAACTTTTGACCAAGTTAGAAAAACGCTCTAATTCTAGCTCTGAAAATTCCCCGCTGTTTGGATCTACTGATCCTTCTGCCTGCTCGTCGTCTGATAGTATTTTGGGGCTCGGCGGATTAAGTACCACTGCAACTGATATCCTCTCAACTAAGCCGCCCTGTCGCTTAACATGCCTAATAGCTCTATCCATTTCGTAGTTGCGCGTCGTTTTACTACTCAGCATATTTTTATTAAGTGCGCTGGGAGAATCGTTAGCATTAGGATCTGCAGGCATCGTATTTGCCGTAGCACCCGGGATCCCAGTTGCTTGAGAACCCCCTTGTTGCTCCATCGTTAAAATTTCAGAGCGTGCTCGTGGACCATTGTCATTTCCGTCGTATTCTTCATAAGTCGATTCAATCTCAGTAAAGTCAATCTGCATATCAACCTCAGATCGCACATTGCCCATCCCAACAATTGGTGACAAAAAAGCATTAATCCGATTACGATAGCTCTCCTCCCTACTTTGCTTGTGAGCCATGTGTTCGCTACTCATCAAAGAGCTAGACCCTTCAACATTGGTCAATAATTCTCCGCGTTGGTCTACAACCGATACGTTCTCTGTTGCTAAATATGGAACACTCGAAGCAATTAGATGGATAATTGCCTGCACTTGAGACTCTGAAACTACCCGACCCGGATATGGAGAAACAACTACCGATGCTTTTGCAGCCTCACGGTTTCTTACAAAGACACTTTGCTTTGGCGATGCGAGATGGACTCGTGCTGACTCAATGGTGGAAATTTTTGAAACGCTGGCAGCGAGCTCTATTTCAATTGCAGAAATATATCGGACCTGCTCCATAAATTGGCTGGTTGTCATCGCGGCTGTTTCGCTCATCGCCCCGATACTTCCCGTCACAGTGCTTTTTGGTAACCCTTGAGACGCCAAATACAGGCGGGCTTCATGATACCGAGATGAAGGCACTTTTAACTCACCAGTTTGAGTGTCGATTTTGGCACTAAAATCAGCATTAGAGAGAGCCTCAAACGCAGACTGCCGATCTACCTCCGATAAACCCGGATAAACTGTTCTATACGGAGAGGTTTGACTCCAAGAATATACCAAGATAAATAACATCACTGTCATCAGAGCTATAATAGCTGGCATAGCGCGTCTGACCGCTGGCTGGGATATCGTCTTTCGAATCATTCCGTCTAGGCCAACTGCGTCCGACTGCGACGCTAATTGCCCTGACGACCTTCCCGCCATACTTTGTGTTTGCGCCGCTCCGGGCACCTGTGCCAGCGTATTTAACGCTAAATCTTGTGGTGTTGCTGTTATATCGACCATATCTCTTATCTCTTATCTCTTATTTCTTGTTTCTTGGTTTTTCAATATTTTTACACTGGCATATTCATGACGTCTTCGTAAGCCTTAAGGACTTTGTTCCTTATTTGCAGCGTGGCCTCAAAAGCTAATGATGATTTTTGCATACTCATGACAACCTCAGTCAAGGGAATACCCTCTCCCTTCTCATAAGCAGTTCGATTAGCTTTTGATGTTTGCTGCATTGAATTAACTTCCTGCAGCGCACCCTTAATACTATTAGCAAAGCCGTTCTGCCCTGAGGACTCGTTTATTCCTAACTCATTGGCTTGAAGCTTTACTCCCTGAGCGGCTTGGTCCTGGTACTGTCGAATTTGACTTAACATTGATTCGACACCCTGCATATTTGTTGGATTTATCACTAACTTTCCTCTTCTCTTTTATCGTGCGTAGGCTCGAGTGACTATCATGCCCTCTTTACGAAATCGCTGTAATTTATGCCGCAACGTTCTGGGGCTGATGCCTAGCTTTTCAGCCGCCTGCTCCCTATTCCTTGATTGCTGTAGTGCAGTCATAATGGCGTCGCACTCGCTCGCCTTTATTGCACCAGATAAAGATTCTGTATGATTAGCCTTTGATGATATCGGGTTAGTACTCGGGACACCCTCCTCAGCCATAAACGATTTGCGGATCTTAGTTTCGCCTAAATCCGAGTTGCTATAAGTCTGCTGATCTTGCTGTTGTGCATATTGGGCAACTTCAGGAAGGTCATCAAAGATTAAATGGTCTGGCTCTATAAACCCACGGCGAGACAGCACTTGCGCTCTGATGATTACATTTTGTAACTCCCTGACATTGCCAGGCCAGTGATAAGCCACCAAAAGCTCTGCGGCCTCTGGCGTTATCATTAAACTATGGCCCTGTGACAGCTGAGTATCCAAAAACTGATGAGCCAAAGGCAGTATATCTAATGGCCGATCCCGTAACGGTGGTGATGTGATTTTAAAGGCGCTAAGTCGAAAATACAGATCTTCACGAAAAGAGCGATCTAAAATAGATGCTTTCAAGTCTCGATTAGTTGCCGCAATAACCCTGATGTCTAGGGCTATATTCTGCTGCCCACCCAGTCTTGTAACTGTTCGCTCCTGTAAAATTCTAAGTAGCTTAGCCTGCAAGTGAAACGACATCTCGCCAACTTCATCTAAAAATATGGTGCCGGTCTGGGCTTGCTCAAATAGGCCGGGCTGTACTTTTGTCGCACCTGTAAATGATCCTTTTTCATGGCCAAAAAGCATGTCCTCAATGAGGCTTTCTGACATTGCTGCGCAGTTAAAAGCTATAAATGGGGCGGCATGTCTAGGTGATGATTCATGTAATATACGCGCCAGTACCTCTTTACCTGCTCCAGTAGGCCCTGCAAGTAAAACCGTTACATCTGTTTCTGCGACCCGCTGCGTCAGCGCCAGTAACTTCCTACTTATAGGATCAACAAATACATAGGCTGGTTGGTCATAAGGCTGGGTTAACGCAAGACCCTCAACGATATCGGCCCACTCTTTGGGAGTAGTTTTTTGGTCTGACACAACAGTACCAACGCCGAGTGTCATGGCTTCAATTCCCTGCTCAAACTGGTCAAGACCCAGCCTAACTACAATGGTTGGTGTTAACTTCAATTTTTGAAACAGTCTCTTTAACTGTCCAAGCTCCATTAATCCATGGAAAGGCCTAATAACGACAACTTCTGCTGAAGCTAACTCTTGGTTAGTTAGCTCACTCATCGTGACTTGTTTCATCTCAAGGCCTTGATTACCAAACGCAATAACATCAGCCGATGTTAATTGTCTTGATGAATCAATCCACAATACCGAGCATGCTGTGTAATTAACCACTTTACTTTCCTCTTTACCTTTGCCACTTTGGCTGTATAGAGTTGTTAGCAAAGACCATGCCACATTTAATTGTTCAATAGAATCATGTGCTTAGAATATTTAAGAGAGGGAGTGTCAATTATTTGCCAGCGAAAAATAGTCAGAAAAACGACGTCATGACTGTGATTTGTAGTGTGCGGATTATAAAGATTTTAGAAAACTGCTTATTGCATACCGTACTTGTTAATTTTTTCAATCAGCGTAGTGCGCCGTAAGCTCAACAATCGCGCTGTTTTAGATACGTTACCTTGTGCCTTACTAAGCGCTTCTTTAATAAGACGTTGCTCAATTTCAAGCAAGTGCTGCTTAAGCTCCACTCCTTCATCAGGAAAGTCTGGCCCTCCTTGGGCAAGATTAATGACTCTTTGTATCTCGTCAATAGAGCTGTCTCTGCTCGGAATGTCTATTCCCTCGGCATTTCTTGCTGACGTACCAACCAAGGGAGTTACAACATGATCAAGCTTTCTAGCCACCCGCCTGGAGAACTCATCTTCACCTAATGTTCTATTTTGTGACTCATGACTTTGCATTAGCTTGCGTAGGCCAGAGGGCACCATACTTGCTGGAACTTTGTGTAAATCAACTTCTTGCTGCGCATAAAGCGCAGTATATCGATCTACTAAGTTAGAAAGTTCTCTAACATTTCCTGGCCAATCGTACGCTAGTAGAAGCCTCATTGACTCAGGAGATATCGAAATGGGCGCCTGTAGTGCTTTTGCTTGTTGCCTCGAGAAATGTTCAATAAGCACCGGTATATCTTCCGCTCTTTCTGCAAGAGGCCCTATTTCGATAGGCATAATATTTAGACGATAATAAAGATCTTTTCGAAACCGCCCCTCATCAATGAGCGCTTCAATATTTTGATGCGTTGCCGCAACAACTCTGACATCGATTGGAATAGAGCCTATCGAGCCTACTGGGTCTACTGTCCTTTCTTGTAGAACCCTGAGTAGTTTAACTTGGAGATCCATAGACATGTCACCAATTTCATCAAGGAATAAGGTTCCTTTATCTGCTAATTGGAATCGTCCCTTGCGGTCTGATATAGCGCCAGTGAAGGAACCTCTCTTATGTCCAAATAATTCACTTTCGAGTAGATCTTTAGGGATTGCGCCACAGTTAACGGGCACAAATGGGCCCGCCGCCCGCCCTGAGCATTCATGTAGCGCGTTTGCCACAAGCTCTTTTCCTGTGCCACTTTCACCAACAATCAAAACCGTTGAGTCGCTAGGCCCAAGTAGTTTAATTAGCTCGCGGAGAGCTCTTATCGATGGGCTCAGCCCAATAATTTTGTTTAGTCCTAGCACCTTCTCTTGTATCCTTTCCACATACCGTTATCTTACTCGTCTGCCTTATACCTTACTCTGCCAATAAGTATTTCTTGTATGCTTCCATTACCGCAAAGGCCAGTATTCTCATGGCAAATAATACATATACGCATAGTATAACATGCTAATATGCATAATGTTTGTTGGGATGGTACCATCCTTTACCGACTGTAGTGTCGAAAGTTAGTTCTTTTGTCTTTTTTTGTGACGCATGTCACTTTAAAAGCGTAATATCCCCTTTCGCTTTAATGTGGACCCTTTCACGACCAAGTCGCTTGTATTTAACAAACATTATTTGTCTTTAATATTAAGATTATTTGGCTTTCTGCCGATCTAGTTAATGTCTTAAACTATATTGGTGTTAACTATCATGAAAGCAAGATTTAACCGCGGGACTAACGCATACCGGAACGTGCAGACCACCGCCGCCGCTCCATACGCAGACAGCATACAACTCACTCAAATGCTTTTTGGCGCACTGTTAGAAAGTTTAGCGGAAGCCGAGGGGTACATCAGCCGCCAAGATTTTGAGAAGAAGGCTTATTCTCTAAGCCGAGCCAACAAGATCCTATTAGGCTTACAAGGTTCATTGGACTTCAATAAAGGTAAAGAGCTTGCGATTAACCTATCTGATATCTATGACTATTCAATGCGACGCTTGCTCCACGCAAGTATCAAGAACGATGTTACAATCGTTAAAGAGATCAGAGGTCTTATCTCCGAAATCGACAGCGCCTGGCAAGTCTTACCGAGCATTTTGGTCAACCAATCAATCCCTTTAGCATCCTAATACTTAGACATTTGTTTAATGGGCCCGATTTTTTGTAAAAGCAGCTCAATCAGATATTGAGCTGTTTATGGGAATACATGCAGAAAGCAGGGCATTTCTAGCTAATTAAAAAAAATCCATCGCAATTGACAAAGACATAGCGCCGCAGACTTCCAGCGCTATCCGTTATTTTAATTGGCCCTTACCATCCTCTACTCTTCACTATAACCATTATGAGGCATCGACTATGACCTCGATACGCCGATTACGAGACCTTCCTGCGGCCGTCTCGTTAGTCATGAGTGGTTTAATATCCGACATCCCGCTGGCCATAATTTTCCCTCGCACTTGAGGCGCCATACCAAGCAGATATTCAACGACGGCAGACGAACGTGCAGCAGAGAGGTCCCAATTATTTCGAAACTGCGTGTTATAAGCCATAGGGATATTGTCAGTATGGCCTTCAACTGTAATCTCTCCAGTCACGTCTCGCAGTGATACTCCAAGTTTGCTTAACACCCTCCTAAAACTAGGCTTTATTTCTGCACGTCCGCTGGAAAAGGATCCTTGTTCCGCAAGACGAATTATAATTCTTTCTTCCTGCATGGTTACTTCAGCCTGACCTCTATTTATCTCTGCAATTAAAGCCTGCCTAATAGACTCAAATTGATCCGCAAGAGTAGTTTTTTGGTCATTAACATATTTAATTTCTACCTCTCTCTCTGTCTCAGCTTGCAACCTAGATACTTTCGCATAAAGGTTTATATCCTCCTCTCGAATCTTAAATCCCTTGGTATAGAAGTCACTCTGTTTAAACTCTCCATTGATGTCCTGCGATGAGATTTCAACAATAGTTTTAAATTCCCCTGCAATAACTAATACTTTGCCAGTGGCTATTTCTCTAGCAAGCGATGCCTCTAGTAATTCTGCGTCTTGGTTGCGCTTATATACTTTTTCCCTATTAAATCTTGTGAGGACAGTATCTTTTGGTGGCCGAATATAAGTAGTGACTTCTGTAACTGTGTTGAACAAGGTCTCATCAACTTTTGCGGGAGAAAACGTTTTAGCTAAAACGTTGTCCCCCTTTGGCGGCGCAACAACAGGAATAACGTTTTGGACGCCAAATTGATCGTCGAATTTTCCGGAAATCATCTGGGCCCCACCTACCTCCGTATTGTTAAATGAAATTAACAGTACAAAGAAAGCCATGAGTAGAATTGCCATATCTGAAAAGGTAGCCATCCACATTGGAACGCCTTTTGGGCAGGGCTTGCAATCATCCATTGGGCTTAAGATCCTCACTCGCTGCAGCGCTGACAATAATTTCAATTCGGCGATTCTTCGCTCTTCCTTCTTTTGTCGCGTTACTCTCTAACGGTTTAGAGTCAGAAAAACCGGCAACCACTACACGCGATTGTGAAATGCCTGAACCCATAATAAAGGACGCCGCAACCGAAGAGGCGCGAGCGGCAGACAGGTCCCAATTAGATACAAAGCTTTCACTGAACATAACAGGCATATCATCAGTATGGCCTTCGATTCTTATCCGTCCTTTTACGGTATTTAAAATTTTACCCAGCTTATCTAAAAAGATCTTAGCCGCAGGCTTTAGTCCAGCTTTTCCCGAATCAAAAGAGTCTTGACTATCCAATCGTACTAATAAAACATCGTCTTTTAACATTATATCCAGCCTTCCCTTACTAATATCTTCAAACAGGACGTCCTGCATCTTTATAATATGACGATCTAAGTCTAAGATATTTTCAGAATCATCAGCCTTTGGCGCTCTAAGATCCTGGGTACGAAAATCAACCTCAATTTTACTATCTGAATTAACTGCCAGGACTTTCGCGGCTATATCAATCGCACTCTGCTTTACTCGTGCCCCTTTTCTTTCGTCATTTTCATCTCCCTCCCCGCCCGCTGTCAGCAGAGACCTCAACTCAATAACAATAATGTCATCCTCCACCTTGACCTTTACTTCACCTCGAACAATCTCTTCAGAGAGCGTACGCTTCAAATTGATTTGCGCTTGCTGAATATCAACATCAATTATTCCATCCTCTGTTTCCGTATATTTTGCGCGGTAGGTACGAATAGGCGTCGGTGCTTCTTTGGTAGGCGCAGATAAAGGCGATGCTTCAGCAATAATGGGTGTAAAGGTTTCATCCAGAAAACTTGTTGCAGTAGCAATATCATCCATGACAGCCACTCTTTCTGTTCCAAACGCCGCTCGAATTGTCGCGGCGAAATGAGCTCGATCTTTGATGTTTATCGAGGAAAAAGAGTAAAGTAATGCAAAGAAGGCCATTAATAAAATGGCCATATCGGCGAAAGTAGCCATCCAAGGGGGGGCTAATTTAGCGCATTTTGGACAATCATCTTGGCTGATGACATTACTCCTTAAAAATTTATTTTAAATTGATTAATCATTTAGCTTACTGACTATTTATGGGGACTCCTGAGCTGCCGCACGCTTTATCTTGGCCTTAGGTGTCATAAAGGGCGATAAGGTATCCTCAAGCAACCTAGGATTCTTTCCGCTTTTGATGAACATTATTCCTACAATAATTAGCTCATTATTGTTACTTTCCCGCTTAGCATAGCCCTCCAATTTCATGCCCATCGGAATAAAAAAGACATTAGCCAAGACAGACCCATAAAGCGTCGTCAATAATGCGATGGCCATATTCGGCCCAATCGAAGAGGGATCGTCAAGGTTCGCTAGGAGGTTAACCAACCCAATAAGAGTGCCGATCATGCCCATACCTGGCGCCAATTCTGCTCCTGCACTCAATATGTCTGATCCGCTTTCGTGTCGAGCGGCCGTCAGGTCCTTTTCTCTTTCAAGCCCTTGCTGAATTAGCTCTGCTTTGGTGCCGTCGACTAAGCCAGTCACGCCATTCTGCAATAACCGGTTAGATAGCTCTATACTCTCAAGGGCTACCATCCCGTCTTTACGTGCTATCTGTGCAAGATCTAGCAGTTGGTCAATCAATTCTGCTGGCTCTTCGGTCTTATTGACAAATACTTTCCCAATAACCGCCCCTAAACCTATTGCATCGGACAATTTGGAGCGATAGAGCATTATTGACGCGGTAGCGCCAATGACTAGGTAGACCGACGGGGGATCAATTAGCGCGCCAATATCCGTGATCCCCATAGAAAGGAAAGCTAGGGCGCCGAGCAGGCCAATGATTGAAGCAAGATCCATGTGTTCATCCAGTGCGGTTATATTCTCTATGTAAGACTCATCTTTGGAGTCTTACACCAATCTGTCTTAGCGCCTGCCTAAAAAACACTAAAACCCAGATTTCCTTGTGTATATCATCGACAGTTAGTTCCTGGAGTTTAGCCGTCCACTAATCATGAGACCTCTTGCTACTAGCATGCACTACCGAAGGTACTCAGAAGTGAACAAAAGATTAATTTTTTTGCATTAGTGCCGATATAGATTAGTGAGTGGTTGCAAGGCCACGCTTTATCCGCGGCTAATTCATAAGATAATAGTGTTAGAGAGTTTTAATGAAAAGCACACAAAAACAAAAGGGCGCCCTATCAATTCTCGGCTATATACTTTGCCACGTGTCGCTAGGACTCCTAAAGCGTGGCGCTGTCGTATTTTGTTGCCTGATCATCGTCGGTTGCGATCGCTACAGTCAAAAGCCCTTATGCTCTACTGTTATTGACGACAGCGATCTTGGTACTTTTTCATATGGCTCCGACGGGACTGTTTTGGACTGGAAAACCGATACCATTTGGTATCGCTGCCCTGGTGGATCTTATTTTTCGCAGGACACTTGTTCTGGCGATAGGTTAAAGTTGAGCTGGATAGATGCTATGGACTATGCAACTGAATTATCCGAGATATCTGGCGTTGGGTGGCGGCTTGCAACGCTGCCTGAGATTAGATCCATTATCTCTCCTACCTGCGTTGGTCCCGCCGTTAACCCGAACGTCTTTCCTACACTAAAATCCGCAAATACTTGGACTTCGAGCGAAAGCAAGCGACAAAGTGACACTTTTAGATGCGCTATTAATATTTACAATGGGGCATTCTCTTGTAGGCAACTAAAAAGAATAGCGATGCCATTTTTACTGGTTCACGACTCTTCAGCCTTGTCAGAGGGGCGTTCACTAAGAAGGTCTTTTTTTGGCGGAGAAGGCGAGGCACTTGTGCCCCTGGATACGCAAGACATCCGCAGCAGGTAAACCTCTGGATTTAAAGCCCATTGAGGAGCATCCATAAGGGCGATGACGATCATGGGTAATAGTCAGGTACCTACATTGAAAGCAATTAGGGCTTTTTGTTGATTCTGACATTACGTGGCTTCCAATATTCGTAGTAGGTCTTCCATATGATCAAAATAAGAAAGCCTACACCGACTAATTCCGCAGCTATTCGTGTCAGAGAAACCCCAATGAGAAAAGGCAATTCACCGTTTACCGCAAGCATCGCAGCGGCAAGCATAAGAAGGCTGATAAGGATTCTTATGCGTTGACACCATGCACATGGCACTTTGTCTGTTGATTGGTTGTTTTGTCGTTGCTTCATACTTACTCTTATCGACAGCTTGTGTCTTTTAATTAGCTAAACAGATGTTAGAAGGCTTGATATAATAAGGGTAACTGTCTCACTTAACCTTTTATACGGGTAACTAAAAATGATGCTAACCGTTATTTCACCGGCCAAGAAACTCGATTACAGCAGCTCTCTAAGCGCAGGAGCTCATACACAGCCAGCTCTTTTAAAGCATTCTCAGGAATTGTTAGAAGGCCTTAAAAAATTGTCGCCTCAGGATGTCTGCAACCTGATGGGCTTAAGCGATAAATTGGGGGCACTGAACTACGAGCGTTTTCAAGAATGGAGCGCACCATTCAATGAGCAGAACGCTCGTCAGGCCGTGCTGGCTTTTAAAGGCGATGTTTATCAAGGATTGGATGCCGGTAGTATGAGTAACGCTGAGCTCCAGTGGGCACAAGACCATCTACGTATTTTGTCAGGCCTTTATGGTGTTCTTCGGCCCCTCGATTTGATGCAGGCATATCGTCTTGAGATGGGAACCAAATTTGCTACCCAACGCGGTGGCGATCTCTATTCCTTTTGGGATGATCTTATTACCGCAGAACTCAATGAACGACTAACGGGTTCTGATGCGGTGCTTTTGAACCTTGCTTCCAACGAATACTTTAAAGCCGTCAAGCGAAAAAATATTGACGCTCGTATTGTCACGCCAATATTCATGGACTATAAAACTGACAAATATAAGATTATTAGCTTCTTTGCCAAAAAGGCGCGGGGGCTAATGGCTGCTTTCATTATTAAGGGCAAGATTACTGACGTTGAAGATATTAAACATTTTGATAGCGACGGTTATAGCTTTAATTCTGCTATGAGCGAAGGTGATAAGTGGGTCTTTACAAGAGGCTAGATAGCGATATTGACCACTTTCACAAAAGGGCTGTTTAAATGAATAAACCTTTTTCGCAGGCTTGTGAAAATAATCACTCTCCAATAGGCTCTGTTTTAACGCGCCTATTATCAACAAGTGCATCCGTGCTTGAGCTGGGTAGTGGAACCGGTCAACATGCTATTTGGTTTGCCCAGCAACTGCCTCATTTACATTGGCAAACCAGTGACAGAATGGAAAACCATTCTGGTATTAACCAGTGGTTAGATGAAAGTGGATTAGATAACATCGGTGCTCCTATTGCTCTAGATGTTAGTCGCGACGCCTGGCCGACAGAACCCTTTGATGCGGTCTTCTCATCTAATACTGCCCATATCATGGCGTGGCCTGAAGTTGAGATAATGTTTAGTCAGGTTGCTGGCACGTTGTCTGCTGGTGGCCTGTTTTGTCTTTACGGGCCGATGAAATATTCTGGCGTTATCACTGCGGAAAGTAATCGTGCTTTTGACCATCGCTTAAAAGCACATAACCCGCGGCAGGGTATTCGGGAATTTAATGATCTTGATCAACTAGCCTTGACTGCGGGCATGAGTCTTTTAGAAGACAACGCTATGCCTGCCAACAATCGTTTATTAGTTTGGCAGAAGCTTTAAAAATAGCTCGCTAAAGGTAATCCTTCACAAACATAGTCCAACGCAATGCCAATGAAAATGACCATGCCCACGCGATGATTACTGAGGAACGCAGCAAAGCATGCCTGTCTTTCTCTATGTCGAGCATGACGAAATTGATTAGCAAAAAATGCTGCTGCAACAAGCAGGCCGAAAAAATAAATCCAGCTACGCTGAAACTCTAAGCCTACCAAAAACATGAGAACCAAGGTTGCGGTCTGGAGTAAAACAATCATCGCTAGATCATAGCGACCAAATAATACGGCCGTAGATTTTACGCCTATCTTTAAATCATCGGCCCGATCGACCATGGCGTAATAGGTATCAAACGCGACAGTCCATACTACAATAGCAGCAAATATTAGCCATAACTCCCATGGCAACTCCTCTCTGTGAGCAGCAAAAGCCATCGGGACAACCCATGCCCAGGCAACGCCAAGTCCGATTTGCGGCAAATGCGTGAAGCGCTTCATAAACGGATAAATCGCTGTGACAGCAAGACCGCCAAAGGAGAGCGCTATAGTCAGCGGATTTGTCATCAACACTAGAATTAACGCTGTGAATAGAAGACCTCCGCATAGCCAAAGAGCTTGATTCGGCGTGATTTCCCCCGCTGGCAACGGGCGAGTTTTAGTTCTCTCTACTAGCCCGTCAATGTCTCGGTCAGCATAATCGTTGATAACACACCCTGCTGCACGCATCACGACTAAGCCAACTAAAAAAATACTCAACGTCTTTAGGCTGGGAATACCCTCAGCCGCAAACCACAACGCCCAAAGTGTTGGCCACATTAGTAAATACACACCAATAGGGCGATCTAACCTCATTAATCTGAGCCAAGGGTTAGATACAAAAGCTGCTCTGGGTTCGCCGGACGTTGTCATGCTTGTTCTTCTTGTGCATGTTTGTAGTTCTTATTATAGGCGCCAAAGTCTGGAAGGAACATCTCACTGACGAGGAGTGGTTTTTGGTCTAGGCAAAAAACAGATCTGCGCCCCCATAAAAACACATCTCCATCACATACAGTATCCGGCACCGCTAGTGCTGAAGCATATGAGTAACTGGCCTCCACCGGTGCTCGAGTCATACTGGGATCATTGAATAGTAGCGCCCCTAGCGGCTGACTATCAAGCTCACGAAGCGACGCCAGCCTCCCTGTCAAAGTAGACAAGGGTAAGACACTCCTTGCGAACACCCAAGGCTTGCCTTTGCCACACAAAATAACCTGTCTAATAAAGACTGGCGTGTTTATCGTTATTTTTAACGCGGCCGCTTCAGACGCATTAGGAACTGACTCATATTGACTAAGCACTTCTACTAAAAATTGGTTTTCACTAGCATCAATTAGCCTTGCTGTGAGTGACCCTCGATCAGATAACCAGTCATACCAAGCATTAGGCACTTGGTTTTGATCAAGATCAGAGAGGGCTTTCCAAAGAATAGCTTTACTGGTTTGAGACGGTGATGAAATTGGCAAAACAGCTCCTACGTTGGATTCCATGATTCTTGATTGAGTGTTAGTCATACGCAGGGGACTCTCCTGTTGGGCGGTCACGAAACCGCTTGTATTCCCATTGGTACTGTTCAGGCGCTAAGGCAATAATTGACTCAACTCCCTTGTTGAGCGCAGACAGACTAATTTCAATATGTTCGCTATACAGCGCTTCGTCGGCCGGTAAGAAGTGTAATTCCCAGCCTCCTCGGATGCGAATAGCCGAGCACATTAACGCTTGGGCTCCTGAGCGTTGCAAGAGCTTGTTGATCAGAGTCATCGTGCGCGTCTGAACGCCAAGTAGGGGTGCAAACTCACCACTTTCAGGAGGCGGCTGTTGGTCGGGTAAAATACCGGTAATTTCTCCTCTCTTTAGCGCTTTAACAATAGCAGCTACACCGCGGACATTAGTGGGTACCAACGTCGATCCCGATTGCTCGCGTGACGTTTTGATCCATTCTTGCAGAAGCTCTATTCTCGGCGGGTCATACAGAGATGTCATGGCTTGGTGTTGGCCAGCCCAGAGACCTAGTACCTCCCAGTTACCCTGATGGGGAATAATAAGAATGGTCCCGCGCTCATCAGCAATTGCTGCCTCAAACAACTCTAGTCCTCTAATCGAAACAACCTTGCTGGTAACCCAAGGGTTTCCTTTACGCCAGACCAAAGGTGTTTCAAAAATCGCTTGAGCGAGATGTTTCATGCGTCGCGCACAGAGCGTATTGATCGCTTTGGCATTCATTTCAGGATAACAAAGCGCCAAATTGAGTTTTGTAATACGCGCAGGCTGTGTATTGAAACTATATAATATCCAACCAAAGATACGACCTTGAATGCGGCCGATACCGAGCGGTAGCCAGGAAATAAGCTTCAGGGCTCTTAGGATCAATATGTCTCTCATCGCCAGATGCTCCTGCCGGATGTTATGGATTGACGCACAAGGCGTTGTCCTCGTCTTAGTTGGGATCAGTTAAGCATCGCCTCTGGTATTATATCGAAAGCTGAATCGGCACGGTTATCTAATTCGCTGTTTTGATATACTTAGACCCTATCTTTATCGCGGTGCGGCTTTATAATTGTAGTCTTGAGCTGTACCCTTTCTTAGAGTGAGTAAATTTTCGTGAGCGACCTTCTTGCACCACCTGATAGTTTTCAAGAGCTTATCTCCAGACTACAACAGTACTGGGCGGACTGTGGCTGTGTAATCATGCAGCCCCTAGATATGGAGGTAGGAGCAGGAACCTTTCACCCTGCGACGTTCTTACGCTCCATTGGGCCAGAAAACTGGAACGCGGCCTATGTCCAACCGTCGCGACGTCCAACTGATGGTCGTTATGGGGAAAACCCCAACCGGTTGCAGCATTACTATCAGTTCCAAGTAGTAATGAAACCCTCTCCCAAAGATTTTCAGGAGCTTTATTTGGGCTCTCTTCGATCTTTAGGTGTTGATACCTTAGTACACGATATAAGGTTTGTTGAAGATAACTGGGAGTCCCCTACGTTAGGCGCCTGGGGACTTGGCTGGGAGGTCTGGCTGAATGGTATGGAAGTGTCGCAGTTCACTTATTTCCAACAAGTCGGGGGCCTCGAATGCTACCCGGTGACCGGAGAAATAACCTATGGGCTAGAGCGCATTGCGATGTATTTGCAAGGTGTTGATAGTATTTATGATCTTGTTTGGGCGCATGGTCCGCAAGGTGATGTGAGCTATGGGGATGTGTTCCTGCAAAATGAAATTGAAATGTCCACGTATAATTTCCAGCATGCCGATGTAGACTTCTTATTTAGCGCATTTGATCAATATGAAAAAGACTGTGTCAATTTGACTGATAAGAACCTTCCTCTTCCTGCCTATGAGATGGTCATGAAAGCATCGCATGCCTTCAATTTGTTGGACGCTCGCAAAGCGATATCTGTGACTGAACGGCAACGCTATATTCTTAGGGTTCGTACCCTTGCCCGCGGAGTCGCCCAAGGTTACTTTGACTCCCGGATGGCTGCTGGGTTCCCCTTGGCGTCACCAGAAATCGCACAGGAAGTCCTAGAACACCATGCTGGAGAGTCTAAATGAAGGCTGATTTGTTGTTTGAATTAGGGACAGAAGAATTGCCACCAAAGGCCTTGATGAGTCTTTCTAATGCGCTTGTTGAAGGGATGCAAAAAGGCTTGGGCGAAAATAAGCTTAATTTTAGTGAGGTGCAATCGTTTGCTGCACCGCGGCGTCTGGCCGTCATTATCAAGGATCTCGATGTTCGCACTCCAGACACCGAAGTGGTTTCCTGGGGGCCTCCCGTGAAGGTTGCATTTGACTCTGAGGGCAATGCAACTAAGGCAGCGCAAGCTTTTGCGAATAAAAATGGGTTGGATCTTGAAGAGCTCTCAAACAAAGTAGAGAGTGACGGGAAGCAAGATAAGCTTTGCGTTCGGAGAGTTCAGTCGGGAAGAGACACTTCGTCACTGCTAGGGATGATAATTAACCAGTCTCTGTCGTTGCTACCTATCCCGAAGCGCATGCGATGGGGCAACAGCAAAGAAGAGTTTGTCCGGCCCGTTCAGTGGGGTGTTTTGTTGTTCAATGGCGAAACTTGCCATGAGTCGGTTTTGGGTGTCACAACCGGCAATGTAAGCCAAGGTCATCGGTTTCATGGGACTGGAGACATCACCATTTGTTCGCCAGATACTTACGAACAACAGTTACACGATAATTTTGTTATAGCCAGTTTTGCGAAGCGCCGTACAATCATTGAAGATGGCGTTAAATCACTGGCGTCTGACGGCGCCGGAATAGCTGTCATTGATCAGTCACTGCTTGACGAGGTAACGGCGTTAAACGAATGGCCTGTTCCTCTGATGGGGTGTTTTGATGAAGCCTTTTTAGCGGTGCCCTCCGAGGCATTAGTGTCTTCTATGAAAGAACATCAAAAATACTTTCATCTGGTAGATGACCAAGATAACTTAATGGCAGCGTTTATTACGGTTGCCAACATTATTAGCAAGAAGCCTCATGAGGTCATTCAAGGGAATGAGCGAGTGATTAGGCCCCGCTTGGCTGATGCCGCGTTCTTTTATAAAAATGATGCGCGCGTAAGTCTTTTTGATCGTCGGGAGCAATTAAAGACCGTAGTATTTCAAGAGAAATTAGGCTCGGTTTACGCGAAAACCGAACGGGTGGCCTTGCTGGCTAGAACATTGGCTGTAAGCACTGGGGCAGATCCTCAGGTGGCCTTCAGGGCAGGAGAACTGTGTAAATCAGACTTAGTAACCGATATGGTTGGGGAATTTACGGATCTCCAAGGTGTTATGGGCCGTTACTACGCCTTAAATGATGGCGAAGATTCACAAGTAGCAGAAGCCTTGCTTGAGCAATACCTGCCAAGGTTTTCGGGTGATATGGTGCCGCGTACCGCCGTTGGAGCTACCCTGGCATTAGCCGACAAGCTGGATACGTTGGTGGGTATTTTCAGCATTGGTCAGCAACCTTCAGGCTCTCGGGATCCTTTTGCCTTACGAAGGGCAAGTTTGGGTATTTTGAGAATCATTATTGATAGCAAGCTTGACTTAGATTTAAGTACCGCGATACAAGCTTCAGCCGTCCAGTTTAAACTTGAGGGTGAAGCACTGCAAATCATATGTAAGCAAGTACTTGCTTACATATTAGATAGATTTAAGTCTTGGTACAAAGAAGAAGGTTATACCGCGGAAATTTATCTCTCTGTAGCGCAACTTAATCTCGGAAATCCATTAGATATTGATGGTCGTGTCAATGCTGTTGCGTCTTTTTCCTTACTTCCAGAAGCCGACGATCTCGTCGCCGCAAACAAAAGGGTCTCAAACATTATAAGCAAACAACTCGAGAATAGGTCACCAGCGCCACTTAACGTTGACTTACTTATCGAGCCTGCTGAAAAGACACTGGCAGAGTCAATTAGTAGACTTGAATCTCTGTCAGGTCCGCTTTTAGATAATCGTGAATACAGCACCGTTCTTAAGCATTTAGCGACATTACGCGATCCCATCGATGCCTTTTTTAACGACGTCATGGTAATGGTCGATGACCAGTCTCTACGCGATAACCGCTTAAGCTTGCTGAGCAAGCTACGATCTTTATTTATTAATGTCGCTGATATTTCTCAAATGGCCTCGAGCAAATAGGTAAGGATACTTAAAGATATGTGGTTGGCGCTCCGCTCAGGACTGTTTTATCTCGGCCTGCTCTTCATTGTTATCATATCAGGCACCACCTCATGCTTTATTTGGTTCTTGCCGTTCAGGCAACGTCAGAAGCTGGCTACTTTTAGTAACCATCTAATCATCAACTGGTTACGTTTAGTATGTGGGATAAAAATTAAGGTAATAGGGCTAGAGAATTTGCCCGTGGGGCCCTGTGTTATTCTAAGTAACCACCAAAGTGCATGGGAGTCTTTTTACATTCAATGGCTGGCACAGCCCGCAAGCTTTGTGTTGAAGCGGGAGCTTCTGTGGCTCCCCTTCTTTGGGTGGAGCATTGCAACAATGAAGCCTATCGCGATCAAGCGATCCAAACCTACAGCAGCTATGCGGCAGGTCTTGAAAAAAGGCGAGGCGCGCTTGAGGGACGGACTTAAAGTGGTTATATATCCAGAGGGCACAAGAAATCCTTGTGGGCAATTAGGGCCGTTTAAAACCGGAGGTGCAGCATTAGCCAAACTGGCTGGTGTGGACGTCGTAGCGCTAGCCCATAATGCCGGAGCATGCTGGCCAGCTGGTAGCTGGCTGAAGTTTCCAGGGACAATAGACATCCATATTGCCGCTCCTCTGGATTCGTCTGCTTACACCGCGCGGGAACTAACCGAAAAGACCCATTCCTGGGTGTCGGCCCGACTGGAGAAACATGAGCTTAAGTAGGCCAATTAATCGGCACGACTACTCGAGCTTTAAACATCCAAATTAACGACTGACAGGGCATTAGTTTCAATAAACTCCCGTCGTGGCTCTACGTGATCGCCCATCAACGTTGTAAACATTTGATCCGCTGCAATCGCATCTTCAATAGTAACTACGAGCATCCGGCGGTTCTCAGGATCCATTGTAGTCTCCCACAGCTGCTCTGGATTCATCTCGCCCAACCCTTTATATCGCTGAGTACTAATGCCTCTTCGAGACTCGGCCATCAACCACGCCAAAGCATCTTTGAAATTACTGACCGGCTTTTCCCGCTCACCGCGTTTAACATAGGCACCCTCTTCGATCAGTCCCTGAACTGTCTTTCCTAACTCGACCATTGCAGCGTATTCATTAGAGGCAAAGAAATCACGCCCCAAACTATGATAATGAGGTACACCATGGGCAGTGATTTCAATATTAGGGATAAAGAGATTGCGCTCTTTATCTTCTTTAATCGACACCTTATAGCGATGAGTCCCACTATCAGCTTCTTCGAGACATTGTTGTAGCTCGGCACACCAAGGCTCAAGATCGCTACTTTTTTGCAGGATTTTTCCCTCTAGCTCGGCAATATAAATTAACGCCTCAAGTAGCTCTACGGGGTACACAAGGGACATGCGGTTGATAATATCACCAACATGCCTGAATTTTGCTACCAAACTTTCCAGCGTAGCGCCCTGAATACCGGGCGCACTAGCGTTAACATGCAAAGCAGCATTCTCTAGCGCTTTTTGTGTCAGATAAACCAGCAAGGCATCATCGTCTTTTACATATTGCTCAGATTTACCTTTGCTTACTTTGTAAAGTGGCGGCTGGGCAATGAAAATATGGCCATTCTCAACAAGCTCACGCATCTGCCTGAAAAAGAACGTTAATATCAATGTCCGAATATGTGACCCGTCCACATCAGCATCCGTCATGATGACAATAGTATGATACCGAAGCTTTTCTAGATTAAACTCTTCCGTACCAATACCACAGCCAAGTGCTGTGATGAGCGTTCCTATCTCGGCATTTGATAGCATTTGGTCAAAACGAGCTCTCTCAACGTTAAGAATCTTCCCTTTTAAAGGCAAAATGGCCTGAGTCTTTCGAGCACGACCCTGCTTGGCTGAACCGCCAGCAGAATCACCCTCCACCAGGTACAGTTCCGAAAGTGCGGGGTCTTTTTCTTGACAATCTGCCAGTTTCCCAGGCAAGCCGGCTATATCTAACGCCCCTTTACGGCGTGTCATCTCACGCGCCTTACGAGCGGCTTCACGCGCCCTTGCTGCATCAATCATTTTCCCAACAATTGCCCGCGCTTCCTGAGGAAATTCCATCAGGTAATCGCTAAACTTCTCACCCATTTCTTGCTCTACCGCTGTTTTTACCTCAGAACTGACCAGCTTGTCTTTGGTTTGAGATGAAAACTTAGGATCTGGAACCTTAACAGAAATAATGCCAGTCAACCCTTCTCGGGCGTCATCACCTGTAGTGGCAACTTTCTGCTTACCATTGATCCCTTCTTTTTCGATATAGGTATTAAGGCCGCGAGTCAGAGCTGATCGAAAGCCTGCTAAGTGGGTTCCGCCATCGCGTTGAGGAATATTGTTCGTATAACAGAGAATATTTTCCTGGAAACCGTCGTTCCACTGCAGTGCCACTTCGACACTTGTACCGTCTTCACGATCAGTGTTGAAGTGCATAATTTTATTAACGGTGCTTTTATTGGTGTTCAAATACTCAACAAACGCACGCAGCCCACCTTCGTAGGCATAGACTTCTTCTTTACCGCTTCGCTCATCGTGTAACACAATCCGCACACCCGAATTGAGAAAAGAAAGCTCTCTCAGCCGCTTTGCAAGCTGTTCGAAGTGAAACTGGATGTTAGTGAAGGTACCTTCGGAGGGCATAAAAAATACTTCAGTACCCGTTTCTGTTGTTTCACCAACCACCGCTAACGGTGCATCAGGCACCCCATGAGAATAAGTCTGCTCATGAACTTTTCCATTACGGCGTATAGTGAGTCGCATCTTTTTAGACAGGGCGTTGACCACTGAAACGCCAACTCCATGTAAGCCACCAGAGACCTTATAGCTATTGTCGTCAAATTTACCCCCTGCATGCAAAACAGTCATGATAACTTCTGCCGCAGAAACACCTTCATCATGCATCTCTGTTGGGATTCCACGACCATTATCTGAAACCGAAATGGATTCGTTTGGGTGGATCACAATACGGATTTCTGAACAATGCCCCGCCAGCGCTTCATCAATGGAGTTATCAACAACCTCAAAGACCATATGATGCAAACCTGTGCCATCATCTGTGTCGCCGATGTACATTCCCGGACGCTTACGAACAGCATCTAGCCCTTTCAAAACCTTAATACTTGACGAATCGTAATTAGTTTCTTCAGACATAATTCTATAGCTTCCTGTTATTCAACCTGCGGTAATCTTGCCATGTTCCATGTGGAACATCTGATATGCACTATCTTTCACTAAACCTTCAAAATCTTTTTTATCTACACCAGTTACAAAGAACTGACAATCAAGCCCGTATAAACACGAAACCACCTGCTGCCGATGGTGATAATCAAGCTCAGCGGGCAAATCATCGAGCAAAAAAACACAGGACTCACCAACTTGATCACGGAAATACGTCGCTTGCGCTAACTTTAACGCATACACCAACAGCTTTGTTTGCCCTCGCGATAAAACATCCGCTGCGGGCACGCCATCCACCTTAACCCTCATATCTGCCTTGTGAGCGCCATGACTCGTGGAGCCAACAGCAATGTCACGTTTGCTATCTACAGTCATTACCTCTAGCAACGACGAGCTCTCATTCCAGCCTTGATAATATTCAATCTCAAGTATACCCAAACCATCAAAGCCCTCAGCTACGGTTTGTATATGCGAAACAAGCCCTTCAATATACCGCCTCCGGTATTCGGAAATTTCCTCGGCTAGAGGAGCCAGCTCAGCTGTCCATGCGCGCAAAGAGTCCTCGTCCATTCTAGCATGACGAAGCAGTTGATTCCGCTGTTTTAGTGCCTTTTGAAAGCGCCCCCATAACTGGGAGTACGAATGTTCCACGTGGAACACGCCCCAGTCCAAGAACTGCCGTCGCTGCAAAGGACCTCCCTCAAGCAAATTGAAGCTTTGGGCGTCTATCAACTGGAGAGGAAGTACTGTTGCTAACTGCCCTGCAGTCAGTATCGCTCTGCCGTCCAACCGAGCCGCGAAATTACCGCTAGAACTCCTCTTTATACCGAGCTGATGAACCACCAACGGATCTTTATTTTTGACTTTAGCGGATACGACAAGTTCGTCGGCTTGGTGATTCACCACCAACCTCAAATCTCTATGACGAAAAGACCGGCCCCGACCGAGTAGATATATAGCTTCAAGCAAGCTAGTTTTGCCGCTGCCATTAACGCCATACACAATGTTGGCCATACTGTGAAAATCTACAGATAGACTTTGTAGGTTGCGAACTTGGTGAATTTCAAGATGAGGAATATACATGAGAACCTTGCACTGCAAAGCCAGACTATACGTCCGGCCTCACATGGCAAACGACTAAAGGCGCATCGGCATAACGACGTACACCGCAGAACCGTCTGCCGCGTCTTCTACTAAAGCACTACTATTGGAGCTTGAGAGAGTAATCCGCACTTCAGCACCAGTGATAACAGAAAGCACATCTAGCAGATAACTAACGTTGAACCCAATCTCTAGGTCTTCTCCAGAATAATTAACAGAGACCTCTTCTTCAGCCTCTTCCTGCTCAGGGTTGTTGGCTACCATCTTAATAGAGCCTTCGGACAGTAAAATTCTTACACCGCGGTACTTTTCGTTAGACAAAATAGCCGCGCGACCGAAAGCTTGCTTAAGCTCCATACGATCTCCAATCACAATTTTATCGCCGCCCTTTGGCAGCACTCGGTCATAATCCGGATATGCTCCATCCACTAGCTTTGACGTAAAGCAATAATCACCACCGGTAACGCGAATATGGTTGGAGCCCATGGCCACCTTGACATCATTTTCGTCCAGTAGCCGTGATAACTCAATAATACCTTTGCGAGGTATAATTGAAGTAATAGGCTCAGCTACAGCCACTTCACACACACCATCACACAGCGCCATGCGGTGGCCATCGGTAGCCACGGCTCTTAGCTTATTCTCATTTAACTCCCATAACATCCCGTTGAGGTAGTACCTAACGTCCTGCTGCGCCATGGCAAAAGAAGTTGCCTCTATCAAACCTTTCAGCACTGAACCGGGAACCATAAACTCTACGGTCTTTTCACCCTCATCAACCGACGGAAACTCGTTAGCAGGCAAGGTAGATAGCGTAAACTTACTCCTTCCACTTTTTATGGTTGCCTTACCATCACTGCTGGAGAAATCAACCAGCGCTCCCTCAGGAAGAGAGCGGCAAATATCAACCAACTTGCGCGCCGATACAGTAACATCACCGTCTTCACCTGGAGCACCAGTATCAGTTACACCGACTATCTCAACCTCAAGATCGGTTCCCGTCATAGACAATCGTGATTCCTCAAGACTCAACAAAACATTCGACAATATAGGCAATGTTTGGCGCCTCTCAACAACACCGACAACCAACTGAAGAGGTTTCAATAACGCTTCACGCGATAAGCTAAATTTCATAATAATTTATTAACTCCGACTCTACTCTTAATAATGATCAACCAATGCAAATTAAGTGGATAAGGCTCGATACAAATTCTTTAGATCTCTCTGAACTTCTCGGTCCATCCCTTCAAGCTCTTTTACCTTTCTGCAAGCATGAAGCACGGTGGTATGATCTCTACCACCAAATGACTCTCCAATCTCCGGGAGGCTATGACTAGTAAGCTCTTTAGCAATCGACATGGCTAACTGCCTGGGCCTCGCTACCGACCGACTTCTCCGCTTAGACAACATATCAGACATCTTCAGCTTATAGTAGTCAGCGACTACCCGCTGAATATTGTCTATGGTAACGAGCTTATCTTGAAGTGCCAATAGATCTTTAAGGGATTCTCTAATTAAATCTATGTCAATAACGCGACCCGTGAATTGAGCATGAGCCATAACACGTTTAAGAGCGCCCTCCAATTCTCGAACGTTAGAGCGAATCCGTTGGGCTATAAAAAAAGCAGCATCCTTTGACAGATCCATCCCCGCTTGCTCAGCCTTGTTCATTAAAATAGCCGCCCTGGTCTCTAATTCAGGTGGCTCGACTGCCACAGTCAGACCCCAACCAAACCTAGACTTCAGTCTCTCCTCAACACCATCTATCTCTTTCGGATAACGGTCGCACGTCAAGATCATTTGCTGCCCGCCCTCAAGCAAAGCATTGTAAGTGTGGAAAAACTCTTCCTGAGACCGCTCTTTCCCCGCAAAGAATTGAATATCATCGATAAGAAGTGCGTCAACTGAACGATAAAACCGCTTAAACTCATCAATCGCCTTTAACTGCAACGCCTTCACCATATCTGCGACAAAGCGCTCAGAATGCAAGTAAACAATTTTTGCTTCAGGATTCTTCTCACGCATTGCGTGACCAACCGCGTGCATTAAATGAGTCTTACCTAAGCCTACCCCACCATAAATAAATAACGGGTTATAAGAACCTCCAGGGTTCTCAGCAACCTGGCGCGCAGCGGCAAACGCAAGCTGATTTGACTTACCTTCTACAAAACTGTCAAACGTAAAATTTCGATTTAGATTAGTTTTCAGACTACTCTCTGCTGCAGAGGTAATAATTGCCGGAGCCTGTATTTTGACCTCTCCCACTTGCGCAGCGCTCCAACCAGAGGCTTCCTTCTGCCCCCGACCAACAGCTAGAACAGGGTTACCAACGTCTCCATTAAAGTGACTAACCGCCACTAAAACCTCGACTGTAACTCTGCGGCCGCAAAGCTGATCCATTAGTTCTTGAATCCGCGTGAAGAACTTATTTTTCACCCAATCTTCAATAAACCGATTTGGCGCAAGTAGCTGTACTCCATCGCTGTCAGACTCAGATTGCGCAACTAGGGGTCTAATCCAAGTATTGAACTGTTGCTCAGGAAGCTCTCCCCGCAATAAGGCTTGGCACTGTGGCCAAATATTAGAAGCGAGATCAGATTGCATATTGAGTCATCGCCATTTTGAACCCTGTTCGACCAAGGAAAGCAGGGCTTTTAATTCTGCCAGTAACGACGCGATTTCTTATAATTATGCTTTTCAAACTACCCCCTGAAACGTAAGAAATGCTCCGTACGGGGCGCAGATCAAAAGTTTGTTACTAAGAATTTAGTGTATACAACAAAAACCACATTATCCACAAAAATTAATAGGAGGTTTTTCAATAAATTAAAATTAAATGATTTAAATCAACAACTTATAAAATAACAAGTTTTACATTACCCACAAAAAATAGCTAAACGCTGTATACAAAATAACCTTATTTTGTTGATAACCTGTATATATACAGTGAAAACTCCGTGTGTAAAGAGACTATTTACGAATCGCTTGATTCGGAGAAGAAACTTTTTTAAATACGGTGACTTTTTTTCTTTTTTTGGTCACTTTCCGATACAGAACGACGAAAATATCCTACCGAGTAAATCATCTGAGGTGAACTGGCCTGTAATCTCTGAAAGCTCCCTCTGCGCTTGACGTAAGTCCTCAGCAAGTAGCTCACCAGCTCCGGCATTACGTAGTTGAGCAATACCAACAACAATAAGGTCAAGGGCTTTTTCCAAGGCTACCAAATGTCGCCTACGGGCTGAAAAAAGTCCCTCTGAGTGGCCAAGAAAACCTGCACTTTCTTGTAGGTGCTCAACTAGAGCATCGAACCCTGTTTGTTCTTTGGCAGATATAGCGAACGCCGTTTTTTCCCCCGGCACTGCACCTGGAGAAATTCCCGATATATCAATCTTATTAAGTACCAGTGTTAGTTGCTGCTTTGAAGTTGGGTAACGATCAAAAAATTCCGGCCAAACCGACTCTACGTTTTGAGATCCATCTTGAGTCGAATCAACAATAAACAAAATCTGATCTGCAGCCTCAATCTCTTTCCAGGCCCTACGTACCCCTTCAGCCTCTATTTCGTTGTCAGTATCACGTAATCCTGCGGTATCTACTATATTGAGGGGCAAACCGTTAAGTACGATCTTTTCACGCAGAACATCCCTAGTTGTCCCGGCGATCGGTGTCACAATAGCCGTATCGTTACCTGCCAGCGAATTTAATAAACTCGATTTACCCGCGTTTGGTCTTCCTGCTAGCACAAGGGTTAGGCCTTCTTTTAACAATGACCCTTGCTTTGCTTTTTCTAGCACACTGCCTATATCTCGGGTGAGCTTGTTTAAATTAGCAAAGAGCTTCTCATCTTGTAAAAAATCAATTTCTTCCTCTGGAAAATCAATCGCCGCTTCAACATAGATACGGATCTGAATCATTTCCTCAACAAGCTTATTTATAAGCTTAGAAAAATCTCCCTGCATAGATCTAACGGCTGATTTTGCGGCTTCCACAGATGATGCATCGATGAGGTCAGCTATTGCCTCAGCCTGCGCTAAATCCATCTTATCGTTGCAAAAAGCTCTCTCACTAAACTCGCCGGGCCTAGCGACCCTGGCACCCAAAGAAACACAACGTTGTACCAAGGAGTCCAGGATAACCATCCCTCCATGACCCTGGAGTTCAAGAACTGATTCACCCGTAAATGAGTGCGGTGCAGGGAAATATAGTGCGACCCCCTCGTCAATGGCTTTACTAGAAGCATCTAAAAACCGACAGTAGCTTGCCTGCCGCGGTATAATAGCGCGACCTATTATACCTTGAAGATAAGGGTCGAGATCCTCTCCAGACAGTCGTACAACGCCGACGCCACCACGACCAGTGGCCGTAGCAATAGCAACAATAGTATCTTTATCATTTTGTAACATAACTATAATTATGTCCGAAAAAAAGGCCCCTAAAGGAGCCTTAATCTAACTTTTGCTATTGATCAGTTGGCGATTAACGAACCACTGTTGCGCCATTGACAACAAGTTGTTCACTGTCCAGTAAAGAACCAACCCTGAAGGAAACCCCATGAATAAAAAGGTAAACGCAATGGGCATAATCTGCATGATTTTTGCTTGCATCGGGTCTGTCGGAGCAGGCTGTAACTTCTGCATAAGAAGCATGCTTGCGCCCATAATGATTGGTAAAACGAAATATGGATCTTTTGCAGAAAGGTCTTGAATCCAAAACACCCAAGGAGCATGCCTGATTTCAACAGACTCCATCAAAACCCAGTAAAGAGAAATAAACACGGGCATTTGTAGCAACATTGGGAAGCAGCCGCCAGCTGGGTTGACCTTCTCTTTCTTATAAAGACTCATAGTTTCTTGAGACATCTTCTGCCGGTCATCACCATATAGCTCTTTAAGTCTAACCATCTGAGGCTGTAAGTTTCTCATCTTGGCCATTGATTTCAAGCTTGCTGCAGACAAGGGGTAAAGAATTAATTTTATCCCTAGTGTTAGCAAAATGATTGTCCAACCCCAATTGCCAATAACACTGTGAATCATTTTCATTGCTTTAAAAATTGGCTCTGCCAAAATCCACAAAAACCCGTAGTCTAACGTTCTATCTAGATACTCAGCCATTCCAACAAGAGCGTCCTGATCTTTGGGCCCTATGTAAAAGCTAGCCTTATAATCAGCAGCTTGACCGGCTGGAACATTAATCGGTGCGCCAGTGAAAGACAGTAAGTACATATCCTGTTTATTTAACTTACGCAAAGTGAAATTATTTAGCTCGTCGGCTGGTGGGACCCATGCACTAATAAAATAATGCTGAACCATAGCCACCCAACCCCCTTCAATTGTGGTCTTAACAGATTCATCTTCGATATCACCGAAGTCGAATTTTGCATAATTTTTTTCAGGCTGGCGAATAGCGGCACCCAGAAAAGGCTGCATACTAAACCCAGAAACGTCTGTCACTGGCGGTTTAGAATCTCTCTTTATCTGCCCATAGAAAGTTCCATTCCAACTAACAGATGAGCCATTATTTATGATGTATTGGACACCAACATCATAGCTATTTCGAGAAAGAATGAAGCGCTTCACGATTCTTACGCCGCTATCATTTAAAACTAAATCTATGTTAAGTGTGTCCTCATCACTGCTTAAAACAAAATTTGTTCTATCAACAGAGAATGTCGGTCTTCCTTCTGCTGTATCCGTTCCACTTGGACCAATCAAGCCACTGCGCGCAACATACGTATTGTCTGCACTATTTTGTAAAATAGGAAAAGGGCGGCCCCCATCCTCAAGTTTTCTGTCGAAATGCTTTAAAAGTAGACCGCTAACGATATCTCCCCCTGTGGGGTCAATGACGATTTCAATAACATCATTCTTAGCAGTAATTAAATTTGCTTTCGAAGAAGGCAATGCCAAATCCAAAATAACAGACGGCTTAGACGCCGATTCTAATTGCGGCAACTCCTCACTGTTTTGAATGTTGTTAGGGGTAGTCGCTAAATCTAGGTTCGATGCATAGTTAGCTTGAGATTCAGTATAAGTTGCCTGTAATTCGACCTCTTGGTCCTGAAATTGATTCCATTGAATAACAAGCATCCACGCAACAAGGCCCATGCCGCCGATTAAAATTGTTCTTTGCCAATCCATATTAACTACAACTCTGTTGATTTTTGCTTGGGTGGGTTTTTATTCTCAATAGTATCCATAACTGGATCATAGCCACCGGGGTGAAAAGGATGGCACTTAAATATCCTGACAATTGAAAGATAACTTCCTTTCAAAATACCAAAGCGATCTATCGACTCATGCGCATAACAAGAGCAGGTTGGTTCAAACCGACAATTATTTCCAAGAAAGGGACTAATAGCCAACTGATAACCACGAATCATTATAATCGCTAATTTACGCATTTTTCGCCTTTGAATCATTACAACGCTGCCGCAGTCTGCACCAAGATTCCTGCAACAACAAGGCCATGTCTCGAGCGCTTAGCTTATCGGCTCCTTTGCGAGCTAAAAAGATGACATCAATCGAATGAGGGAAGTCGGATTTACGAAAGGTTTCACGAACTAGTCGTTTGACAAAGTTACGACCCACCGCAGTAGGAATGTTTTTCTTACCAATAACAAGACCTAAACGAGACTCACGGTCTCCATTAAACTTCGCTAACAGAAGCCAATTAGGATGAGAAATCTTAAAGGTATTTAAATCGAAGACCTCTTGAAATTCAGAGGCCTTGAGTAAACGCTGGTCTTTACCGAACTTAAACTTGGGCACTCGGCCCACGCCCTATGCTGACAGACGCTTACGGCCTTTCGCTCGGCGACGGTTAAGAACCGCTCTTCCGCCGGGAGTAGCCATACGAGCCCTAAAACCATGTGTGCGCTTGCGCTTCAAATTACTAGGTTGGAATGTTCTTTTCATGGTATCTCGTCCAAATTTATGTGTTGTACCCTAACAGGGTGCGCGATTCTAAAGAAATAAACGCCCTACTTCAACGATTTATTCACTAAACCCTTAAAAACACCGTCTTTTTTGCCCAGAAAGACCTATAAAAAAACGATACAGTTTTATCAACAGTAAATAAACAGTATGTTAAGGACTAGTTTTATAAACTTAATAGAGTGTGAATACCTTGTGTATGAAAAAAAAATTTGCCCACAACGCTTTACCATAATCACACAATCCATCGCCTAGCCTTAAATTTAATACACGCCCAAAACAGCTTGTTAGTTTTTAGACTACAGCTTTACTCAAACAGTTTTACATTCATTTTATCGTTATAAGCAATTGAATTTAAAATACTATTTATATTTATCCACATTAATGGCTAGCCCTAATAACAACAACAATAATATAAACTATTAATATAAAAAGTAACTTATATAACTATAAAAGATAATACCCTGAAAAATTTGGTGCTAATTAAAAAAGTAATATTTTGGTAGATCAGGACGTATAATGCCCATCTAGAGACAAACATGTGCTTTTTATGAAATACCCAGATTACTTTGATGTCATTGTTGTTGGTGGCGGTCACGCCGGCACAGAGGCCTGCCTTGCAGCTGCAAGGATGGGCTGTAGCACCCTTTTGTTAACCCACAACATAGAAACATTAGGTCAAATGTCTTGCAACCCTGCCATCGGTGGGATCGGAAAGACCCACTTGGTGAAAGAAGTAGATGCTCTTGGTGGTGCTATGGCTACAGCCACCGATCTTGGTGGAATTCAATTTAGAGTGCTTAACGCCCGTAAGGGACCAGCGGTCAGAGCAACACGGGCTCAAGCAGATAGGATCAGATACAAAGCTGCCATTAGAGGGATTCTGGAAAATCAACCAAATTTATCTATTTTTCAACAAGCCGTAGATGACCTTATTATCGAGAATGACAGAGTTACCGGTGTGGTTACTCAAATGGGATTACAGTTTAAAGCGAAAACGGTGGTGGTCACAGCTGGAACGTTTCTTGCGGGGAAAGTACATATAGGGTTGGAGAATCACTCTGCCGGTAGAGCAGGAGACCCTCCGTCGATTAATTTAGCACAAAGGCTTCGAGAGTTGCCTTTTCGAGTTGAGCGTTTAAAGACCGGAACTCCCCCAAGAATTGATGCTCGCAGCGTTGATTTCTCATGTTTGCAGGAGCAGTGGGGCGATCAACCGATACCCGTAATGTCGTACCTAGGAAAAGCAGAAGACCACCCACAGCAAACATGTTGTTGGATAACCTATACCAATAAAAATACGCACGATATCATTCGTGGAGGTATGGATCGTTCACCGCTTTATACAGGGGTTATTGATGGCGTTGGTCCGCGTTACTGCCCGTCTATTGAAGATAAGGTAGTAAGGTTTGCAGATAAGGATCAGCATCAGATATTTGTCGAACCAGAGGGGTTGGACACTTATGAGCTGTATCCAAATGGTATTTCTACAAGCTTACCGTTTGATGTTCAATTAGAGCTAGTAAGATCGATCAAAGGGTTCGAAAATGCACATATCACACGACCTGGCTACGCGATTGAATATGATTATTTCAATCCCCAGGATCTTCATTATTCATTAGAAACAAAGTCTATTAGTGGTCTGTTTTTTGCAGGGCAAATTAATGGAACTACAGGATATGAAGAGGCAGCAGCACAGGGTTTGTTAGCTGGAGCTAATGCAGCTCTGCAGACGCTTGGTAAAGACGTTTGGTGCCCGACACGAGATACTGCATACATGGGTGTTTTAGTTGATGATCTGATCACAATGGGTACCAATGAGCCCTACAGAATGTTTACTAGCAGAGCAGAATATCGTTTGCTATTGAGAGAGGATAACGCAGATATTCGATTGACTGAGACCGGGCGAGCCCTTGGGTTGGTTAACGATTCCCGTTGGAAAAGTTTTTGTGAGAAACAAGAAGCTATCGCTTTGGAGACACAACGGTTAAAAAGTACATGGGTCCAACCCAATAGTGACCTTGCAGAAAAGTTGTTCAAACATATTGACCATAAAATATCTCACGAGTACTCATTGTTTGATTTACTTAAGCGCCCTGAGCTGAATCACCAGATAATTGCTGATTTGTTGCCCGATGAAAAACCTGATGCAAAAATTGGCCAGCAAGTAGAAATCGATGCCAAGTACTCTGGCTATATTAGTCGCCAACAAGATGAGATTGATAAATTACAGCGCCATGAAAATACACCGATCCCAGGTAGCTTTAACTATGCTGAAATCAAAGGTCTATCTAATGAGGTTAAGCAAAAACTTAGCGAAGCTTTGCCTTCTACCCTTGCGCGGGCATCAAGGATACCTGGCGTAACACCTGCCGCTATTTCATTACTGTTAGTTCAGCTTAAAAAACACGCAGCTTAATTAAGTAACCTATCAAATGGCATCAAAAAACCCCCTAGTTATCTCCTACTCTGAAAAGCAGAAATTACTTACTTCAGGTATGGCCCAGCTTAACTTGGACTGCAGTGACGAGCAATTACGCCAGTTATTGGCTTATCTAGATATGCTTGAGCGCTGGAACAAGGCCTACAATTTAACGGCGATAAGAGATCCTCTGGAGATGATTAAATTACATCTACTGGATAGCTTAGCGATATCGACTTTGTTGCAGGGAGATCGGTTTATTGATGTTGGTACGGGCGCTGGTCTGCCAGGTATTCCTTTAGCTATTATGAACCCAGATAAGCACTTCACTTTACTAGATAGTAATGGTAAAAAAACTCGATTTTTGTTTCAAGTAAAAATAGAACTGGGATTATCCAATATCAGTGAAGTGAACAAAAGAGTAGAACAATTTTTACCTGACGATATGTATGACGCAGTGTTAAGCAGAGCATTTAGCTCACTTTATGACATGGTTATAAATTGCCAGCATCTTCTGGCAGATAATGGTTGGTTTTTGGCGATGAAAGGACGTCTTGAGCAATCAGAGTTGAGTGCAATACCAAAAGGCTATAAGGTCGTCGAACAGTATGCTGTAAAAGTACCAGCAGTAGATGGTCAGAGACACTTAATAAAAATAGTTAGAATTTAAAAAAATTACCCAGGAAAAAGAGCCGGTGGTTAAAATAATATCCATAGCAAATCAAAAAGGCGGTGTTGGTAAAACCACAACTAGTGTTAACTTATCAGCATCATTAGCGGCGTATAAAAAACGAGTTCTACTTGTTGATCTAGATCCTCAAGGCAATGCAACCATGGGGTCTGGCGTTAACAAGCAAGGATGTGCGCTAAGCGCTTATCACATGGTAACCGGTAAAAACTCAGCGGCAGAGATTATTGTAAAAGGGACATCAGGTAAGTATGACTTGTTACCTGCTAATCGAGACTTGGTAGCTGCTGAAGTTGAATTAATGAAGGAAATAGGTAGAGAGTCAAAATTAAAGCTTTCTCTTCAAGAAGTGACTGACAACTATGACTATGTGATTATCGATTGCCCACCAACACTCAACATGCTGACTGTTAACGCGTTGGTAGCAAGCGAGGGTGTAATCGTACCCATGCAGTGTGAATATTTTTCGTTAGAAGGTTTAGCGGATTTAAATAATACAATTAAACAAATAGCCACGTTGATTAATCCTTCGCTGCATATTCAAGGTATTTTGCGAACCATGTATGATCCTCGAAGTAGCTTAACAAATGCAGTAACGGCACAGTTGAGAAAATATTTTGGTGATAAAGTGTATAAGGTAAGTATCCCGCGGAACGTCCGTTTGGCTGAAGCACCTAGTCATGGGTTACCTGCTTTAATGTATGATCGAAATTCAAAAGGTTCTATAGCTTATTTGGCACTTGCTGGAGAAATACTCCGACTCGAAAAACAACAGAAAGCAGATTTAGTAGGGGCTTAAAGATATGGCTGCAAAACGACAAAGTTTAGGCACCGGCTTAGATGCCTTATTAGGGTTTTCAGATGAGGTAAAGGTTACCTCGCAAAGCGATCAAATGAACGATGCGGATGGGACTTTAAGAGACCTACCAGTAGAGTTTTTACAACGAGGAAAATATCAACCGCGTCGAGATTTAGATGCTGATGCGCTTCAAGAACTTACCAACTCTATTACGCAGCAAGGTGTAATGCAGCCGATAGTGGTGCGCAAGATCGCTACTGACAAATATGAAATTATAGCGGGTGAACGCCGATGGCGTGCGACTCAGCAAGCAGGATTAGAATCAATTCCAGCGATAATTAGATCGATTACGGACGAAGCGGCTATTGTGATGGCGCTTATAGAAAACATTCAGCGTGAAGATCTTAATTCGATTGAGGAAAGTCGCGCGCTAATAAGACTGCAAGATGAGTTTCAACTGACTCAACAGCAGGTGGCTGATGCTGTTGGTAAGTCTCGATCGGCGGTAACCAACTTAATGCGCTTAGCGAGCCTGGAGTCTGCAGTTCAGAAGCAACTTGAGCTCGGAGAAATTGAACTTGGTCATGCAAAATGTCTACTGGCACTCTCCGGTAATACCCAGGTTATGGCTGGCAGAGAAATAGCGGCCAATTCTATGTCAGTTAGGCAGACCGAAATGCTCGTTAAACGAATACATTTATCGGGTTCTATAAAGCCTGTAGAAAAAACAAAACCAGCTGACCCCGACATTTTACGTATCCAGCAAGAGCTCTCTGAAAAGGTCGGAGCGCCAGTAAAAATACAGCATTCCTTTAAAGGTTCTGGAAATTTGGTAATCAAATATCACAGTGTTGATGAGCTTGAAGGGATCCTAGCCCACATCAAATAGCTAATTGCTCCCCATAAGGGACATGAATTACTGATATAGATCTCAATAGCATGTTGAATATCACTACCACTATACCTATAATGCCCCCCGCTCCCAGCGTGGCAGTAAAAGTTGGGGAAAACTGGGATATATGGTAAGAGCGTTTAATGACTACCATTCCAAAACCACCATTACATATGGTCTCGCTGATTCAGTTGATTACCCTGATCATAGCGAGTTCGGTTGTTTTTTGGTTTGACCAAATTGTTGCTAGATCAGTATTTTTAGGGGGTTTAACCCAGTTATTACCCCAGGCTTGGTTTGCCCATGTTGCCTTTAAGCATGTTGGTGCAAGTCAGGCACATATTATTGTTCAGGCCATGTACCGTGGGGAAACAGGAAAGGTTGTATTGACCGCATCTGCGTTCATAGCGACTTTTGTATTGTTTAAGGAAGTCAACATTGTTGGGTTTATGGCTGCTTTTGTAGGTATGATTCCATTGCAACTGCTTTTAGTTGCAAAAATAGTAAAATAAATAGCGTAGATAGTGCACTAATCATTTTTGGTTGTGCATCATTCAGTGTTCAGAAGAGTTGAGATAAATAGATGTCAGGCGAAAATCCCGCAAGTACAACTGAATATATCCAGCATCACCTGCAAAACCTAGTCTATGGCCGGTTGCCAGGTGGTTTTGAGCGGCATACAGAAAATGGTACTGAGGTATTAGCTGTTGATACTTGGACTATGGCCCATGGAGCCACGGAAGCTGCGGCTATGGGATTCTGGGCTATTCATGTTGATTCCATGGCATGGTCTATCGGTCTAGGTCTAATTTTTTGCTGGATGTTTCGGCGCGCAGCCGTTCAGGCTACCACGGGGGTTCCATCCGGGTTTTTAAATTTTGTTGAGCTGGTTATTGAGTTTATTGATAATACCGTAAAGGATAGTTTCCACGGTAAAAATAAAATGGTAGCGCCTTTAGCGCTAACTATCTTCGTGTGGATCTTCTTAATGAACTTGATGGATCTATTGCCCGTAGACTTAATTCCCAAATTGTTAATGTTGGCCGGTGTCGAGTATCAGAAGATTGTTCCTTCAACTGATCCCAATATTACGATGGGAATGGCCTTAGGCGTTTTTGTTTTGATGCTTTATTACAATATCAAGATTAAGGGAACCGGGTTCATCAAAGAACTCACGATGCACCCTTTTAACCACTGGGCATTTATTCCTATAAATTTATTTATGGAGCTTGTTGGTCTTTTGGCTAAACCGTTTTCGCTTGGCCTAAGGCTCTTTGGCAACATGTACGCGGGAGAGATGATCTTTATTCTTATTGCGATGATGTTTGCTGCTGGGGCTGGCACAGGGTTGATCGCGGGAGGCCTCAATGCTCAATTGTTTGGTGAAGAGACTAACAGTCTTTTCTGGCTAGTGATCTTCGTCTTGGTTTGTGGGGTTTGCTGGATGAACCTACGAGGAAAGATATCTACGGGTAGAACAGTTTTGCTGACGCTGGGTTTGTTAACCCTCGGTGGCGGTGTTTTTGCTCTGGGTGGTGGGCTGATGCAGTGGGGCTGGGCAATTTTCCATATTTTGGTTATTACTCTACAGGCATTTATTTTCATGGTACTTACAATCGTCTACCTAAGTATGGCGCACGAAGAAGACCATTAATTTTTTTATTTTTAACTACTGAAATCGGGAGTTTACGATGGAACTTATAATTATTGCAGCGGCAATTATGCTCGGATTGGGCGCATTGGGTGCCGCTATTGGCATGGGTTTGTTGGGTGGAAAGTTGATCGAAGGAACAGCTCGTCAGCCAGAGCTAGGGCCTATGCTACAGGGAAAAATGTTCCTGCTAGCTGGTCTGATTGATGCTGTGCCAATTATTGGCGTTGGTATCGCGATGTATTTGATCTTTGTTGTTGCTCCAAGTGTTGGTGCATAACAACAACTTAATTTTTAATCCAACCTTCATTAACGAGGTATTGGCGTGAATATCAATCTAACGCTTTTCGGTCAAATGGTGACTTTCGCAATTTTTGTGTGGTTTTGCATGAAGTTTGTGTGGCCAGTCATTATTACGGCCATGGAAGAACGGCAACAGAAAATTGCTGATGGACTGGATGCAGCTGACCGCGCCATGCGCGATCTTGAGGCTGCCCAGGACAAGGCAACTGACCAGATGAAAGAAGCTAAGCAGGAAGCTGCTGGCATCGTTGATCAGGCTAACAAACGAGCAAATCAAATTGTAGATGAAGCTAAGCAGCAGGCGATTACCGAAGGCGATCGTTTAAAGATTGCCGCTGAAGCAGAAATTGAGCAAGAGATTAATCGAGCTAAAGAAGAGCTTCGCGCTTCAGTAGCGGGATTAGCTTTAGCGGGCGCTGAAAAGATTCTTGAGGCGTCCATTGATGATAAAGCTAACCGCGCGCTGGTTGACAATTTAGCGTCGCAGCTTTAATAGAGGTTTACCATGGCAGAATTGAGCACGCTAGCAAGACCCTATGCTAAAGCAGCCTTTGAGTTTGCTGTTGATGCGTCGGATCTTAAAGGTTGGGCTGATAGTCTTGCTACTTCAGCAGCGGTTACTCAGCATGCCGCTGTAGTGAAGCTGTTGGGTTCGCCAAGTTCAACTCCGGCGAATCAAGCAGCAATGATTATTGAGCTTTGTGGTGATGCTCTTGATGTTACTGGACGCAATTTTATTATTCTCTTGTCCGAGAACAGACGGTTGACATTGTTGCCTCACATTTCTCATCAGTTCGAAGTTATGAAAGCGAATCGAGAAAAGGCGGTTGATGTAGAAGTTGCATCAGCACAGCCATTAGATTCAGAGCAACAAAAAGTGTTGTCTGAAGCATTGAGTAAAAAGCTACAACGTAAAGTAAATATGCAGGTTAGTTTAGATAAGAGCCTGCTTGGTGGTGCGGTTATCCGTGCCGGGGACACCGTTATTGACGGGTCCATTCGCGGTCGTTTGACCAAACTCGCCGAGTCACTAAATTCGTAAGGATTGAGGCCTAAGCATGCAGCAACTGAATCCATCAGAGATAAGTGAAATTATCAAGAGTCGTATTGACAACCTTGATGTTTCATCAGAAGCCCAAAATGAGGGCACCATTGTTTCCGTATCGGACGGAATCATTCGCATACACGGCCTAGCCGACGTAATGTATGGCGAAATGATTGAGTTCGATGGCGGAGTTTACGGTATGGCACTTAACCTTGAGCGCGACTCTGTCGGAGCCGTGGTATTAGGTGACTACCAAACCTTAGCTGAAGGCCAAAAAGCCAGATGCACCGGGCGCGTATTAGAGGTTCCTGTAGGTCCAGAACTCGAGGGTCGTGTGGTTGACGCACTGGGTAATCCTATTGACGGGAAAGGACCGGTTAATGCCGCCTTGACTGATGCAGTGGAAAAAGTTGCTCCTGGCGTTATTGAGCGACAGTCAGTCGATCAGCCCGTGCAGATTGGTTTAAAGGCTGTTGACACTATGGTCCCAATTGGCCGTGGTCAGCGAGAGTTAATTATTGGCGATCGCCAGATTGGTAAGTCTGCCATTGCAGTGGACGCGATCATTAACCAGAAAGGCTCAGGTATTAAATGTATCTATGTTGCCATAGGCCAAAAAGCCGCTTCTGTTGCTGCTGTTGTGCGGAAACTAGAAGAACATGGTGCGATGGAGCATACTATTGTTGTCGCTGCTACTGCGTCAGATCCAGCAGCAATGCAGTTCTTAGCACCGTTCGCAGGCTGCTCTATGGGTGAGTATTATCGCGATCGTGGCCAAGATGCACTAATAATTTATGATGATCTGACTAAGCAGGCTTGGGCCTATCGTCAAATATCACTTCTTTTGAAACGTCCTCCTGGCCGAGAAGCTTACCCAGGAGATGTTTTCTATCTTCACTCTCGATTATTAGAGCGTGCGGCAAGGGTCAATGCTGACTATGTTGAGAAATTCACCAACGGTGAAGTAAAAGGCCAGACAGGATCTTTAACCGCTCTGCCTGTTATTGAAACGCAGGCTGGCGATGTATCTGCGTTTGTACCTACTAACGTAATCTCGATTACCGACGGTCAAATCTTTTTAGAAGCTGATATGTTTAACGCGGGTATTCGTCCAGCGATGAATGCGGGCATTTCTGTTTCTCGAGTGGGTGGCGCTGCGCAGACAAAAATTATTAAGAAACTGTCTGGTGGTATTCGTACTGCACTTGCTCAGTATCGTGAGCTGGCGGCATTCTCTCAGTTTGCATCAGATCTTGATGACGCGACTAAAGCGCAGCTAGATCATGGTGAGAGAGTAACGGAACTGATGAAACAGAAGCAGTATACGCCTCAGAGTATTGCCGAGATGGGTGTGATGGTTTATGCCGCAGACAATGGTTTTCTGAAGCCAGTTGAAGTTAACAAAATTGGTGATTTCGAGTCTGCGCTGCTCTCTTATATGAAAGCTGAGCACGGCGATCTGATGGAGAAAATTAATATTTCAGGCGATTACAACAGTGATATTGGAGCTGGTATTAAAGCTGCTTTAGAAAGTTTTGTTGCAACTCAAACCTGGTAAGTCAGGGTAATCGGATAGGCATAAGACATGGCAATCGGGAAAGAAGTTAAAACGAAAATTGCTAGTATTGGCAGTACGCAGAAGATAACTAGTGCCATGGAAATGGTAGCAGCTAGTAAGATGCGTCGAGCACAGGAGCGTATGGCGCTGGGGAAACCTTATGCCCAGCGGATTAGGAATGTGGTTGGTCATATTGCTAACGCGGTTTCTGAGTACAAGCACCCCTACCTCAGTGAGCGTGATGTTAAGCGGGTTGCTTACGTAGTTGTTTCCACTGACCGGGGTCTTTGCGGTGGCTTGAATATTAATCTATTCAAAGCGGCGCTCAGGTCTATTAAAGCTTGGTCGGATCAAGGTGTTGAAGTTGATATTTGTGTAGTTGGTAATAAAGCCGCTAGCTTTTTTGGCGCCGTTGGCGGCAACGTTGTTGCGGCCGTTAAAGATGTTGGCGATGAGCCGAACGTTGCCGATCTAATTGGCGGTGTGAAAGTTATGCTGGACGCATTTGATGAAGGACGCATCGACAAACTATTTGTCGTCAGTAACGTATTTGTTAACACCATGACACAAGCGCCCACAGTGGAGCAGTTACTGCCATTAGCCGCAACCGCTGATGCTAGGTTGAATCATCACTGGGACTATATTTATGAGCCAGATGCTAAAGATTTGCTCGACGGCTTACTGGTTCGCTATATAGAGTCTCAGGTTTACCAAGGTGTCGTAGAAAACAAAGCCTGCGAACAGGCCGCAAGAATGCTAGCAATGAAGAACGCCACCGATAATGCCGGTGACATGATTGATGAATTACAACTGCTTTACAACAAAGCGCGCCAGGCAGCTATTACCCAAGAGCTGTCAGAAATTGTAAGTGGTGCTGCGGCTGTTTAAAGCCCAACGAATTTTAAAGGTTTAGTTAA
>ENA-ORXF01000038-ORXF01000038.1-marine-metagenome-genome-assembly--contig:-NODE-38-length-98689-cov-18.622825_pt1 | contig 98689 bp, 78 predicted proteins | sample MGYA00237864_ERZ511476 | MGnify/ENA primary metagenome ERZ511476 (study PRJEB26306, sample SAMN06343908) | marine metagenome | isolation source: coastal waters | place: Atlantic Ocean: West Antarctic...
ATGCTTTTGGGGTTTATTTGAGAATAACTATTAAAATTAACACTAAAAGTTAAAAGGATAATAAATACTTTTTTCATGAATTGATATTGATTTATCATTTTAATAAAATAAATTATAATTAATAAATTGTTGTAACAAATATCTCTAGGAATGATTCCCATAATAATACATAATATATTATTAAGCATGTAAAAGTACCAAAAGTTTATACATTAATTAATCAATTTGCTAATCAAATTAATAATACTGATTACATTTTTCTCAAATGATTATTTGTCTCTATATTGCAATAAACATTTGTACTTGAAAAAAATAATAGTAACAGTAACTAATGATCTGACATCAGATCAGCGCGTACACAAAGTATGCCGTACACTTCATAATGCTGGTTATGATGTTTTTTTAATTGGCAGAAAACTTAGTAATAGTAAACCTTTAAACAGAAGCTATAGAACTAAGAGAATATCATTACTATTTAATAAGGGAGTTTTATTTTATGCTGAATTTAATCTTCGTCTATTCTTTGTTCTTTTATTTTACAAAAAAGATGTTTTATTAGCAAATGATTTAGATACCCTTCTTCCTAATTATTTAATAAGTAAACTTCAAATAAAAAAATTAGTTTATGATAGTCACGAATTATTTTCAGAAATACCTGAATTAGTAAATAAACCTTTTACTAAAAAAGTTTGGAGAAGTTTGGAGAGACGGGTTTTACCTAATTTAAAAAATACTTATACAGTTTCTAATAGTATTGCAGATTATTATGACAAAAAATATCAAACTAAGTTTAAAGTTATTCGTAACCTTCCATTAATGATTAGAACTATTAGTAAGGGAAACTTCTCTTTTGATCACAAAGGGGAAAAAATAATTCTTTATCAAGGGGCTATAAATATTGGTAGGGGCTTAGAATTAATAATAAACACGATGCCTTTTATCTCTAATTGTATACTTGTCATTATTGGAAATGGGGATATTATTAAGAATTTAAAATCTTATGTTAAAAATATCAATCTCGTAAAAAAAGTTAGGTTCTTAGAGAGTTTAACTCCAAATGAACTTCAAAAAATAACTCCTCTAGCAAATATTGGAATAAGTATAGAAGAAGATTTAGGTTTAAATTATAGGTTTAGTTTACCAAATAAAATATTTGACTATATAAATGCTGAAGTACCTATTTTAGTTTCTAATTTACCTGAAATGAGAAAAATCATAGACACCCATAAAGTAGGTGAAATTGTTAAGGACAGATCTCCTCAAAAACTTGCATTACAGATTAAAGAACTTTTAAAAAAGGATTATTCCGAAGAGTTAAAAAAAGCTAAAAAAGAATTGATTTGGGAAAATCAAGAAGAGGAATTACTTGCTATTTTTAGAAATATTATCTAAGAATGCTATTCTAAAAAGATTATAATATAATAAAGATGATTTTTTAATTGAATATCTTTGAAAGTGATCAATAAAAATTAAAAACAACCCAGAAATTTTATACTTCTTTAACTTATTATAGATACTATAAATTCTAACATCGTTTATTGATAATTGATTAGTTTGAATCAAATAACTAAGGTTTTCTAATGCAGATTTTGTTTTGTTTAAAAAAGTCTCGTTAGAATCAATTCCTAGATGAAAAACTGAATTATTTACCTGTTTTATTTTTATTGATTTATTTTTTATTGATTTTGAAAAAAGTAGATCTTCATAACCATATTTAATAAGATCTTCATTGAAATTTATTAACTCCATAATAGATTTTTTTATTAAAAAATTTGCTGTGAAAAAATATTTATACGGATTTCTACTTCTTATAAATACTGATTTTTCCTCGTTATTTTTACCTAACTTCCAACGTAATAATTTTTTACTGTTATCAATTTTATAAGAAATACCGCCAGAAATAATAGCATATTCACTCCTTTTTATTATATCTAAATACTCGTTAATGAAATTTGATTTTTTTGGATAAACATCACTATCTAAAAATAGTAACCATTTATATTTTGCCTTTTCTGATAAAAGGTTTCTAACTGCACTCCTTCCAATATTATCCTCTAACAAAATAAACGTTGAGTGAGAAAGAGAATTTATTTCTAAATTAAATTTATTTAACTCAGATTTTGAACCATCGTCGATACAAATAATTTCGAATAGAATCTTTAAGTCCCGTAATTGGTTATGCAACTCTTTAACAAGGGTATACGCATTATAATTATATGTTGGAATAAGAATTGAAAGCATTATACAATAATTTGCTGTTCAACTTCAAATAAACTTCCTCCTTCACATTTAATAGTTTTCTGTTTAAACTTAACAATTAACTGGTAATCATGGGTTGCCATTAAAATAGTTTTTCCGCTTTTATGAATATCGTTAAGAAGCTCCATAACTTCCAAAGAAGTTTTTGGATCTAAATTACCTGTAGGCTCGTCTGCTAAAATTAGTTCAGGATCATTTAATAAGGCTCTTGCAATTGCAACCCTCTGTTGTTCTCCTCCAGAGAGTTCATGGGTTTTTTTATAGTACTTGCTTTGAATACCTACCTTCTCTAAGACTTCATTAATTTTATTTTTAATGACCAATTTATCTTTCCAGCCAGTTGCTTTTAAAACAAATTCTAGATTGCCAAATACCGTTGTATCATTTAACAGTTTGAAATCTTGGAAGACAATTCCTATTTTCCTCCTTAAAAACGGAATTTGTTTATCTTTTAACTTTTTTAAATCAAAATCAACAATAGAACCTGATCCGCTTTGTAATTTTAAATCCCCGTAGAGTGTTTTCATTAAACTACTCTTTCCACTACCAGTTTTACCTATTAAGTAATAAAATTGCCCTTTTTGAAGAGTTAAATTTACTTTAGATAAAATCAAATTATCTCTTTGATAAATATCTGCATTTTCTAGATGTAAAACAGGGTTTTCCATATGACAGTATCGTTTATACAAACTTATAAGTTTCTTTCGATTTTTAACTAAAAATTGCAAACTATTCTTACTTTTGATTAGTTTTAAATGATTTATTTATTTTTTAATCAAACAAAACAAATAAAAACTCGTTATATATTTATAGAATAATAAAGAATTATATGAAGTTTTTCTTAAGTAGGTTATTGCTAACCTTTCACCTTACTTTATTTATTTACAGTTCAACTTCAGCTCAACAATCTTTTGCTGAATCATCAGTTGTAACTGATTATAATAATGCTTTAAAGTTATACAACAGCAAAGCATATGCTGCTGCACAAAAAACATTTGATAAAGTTCTAAAAACCTCAATAAACGATTCTAATTTAAAAACAGATGCAGCTTATTATGAAGCGATGTGCGCAATTAAATTAGATCAAACAGATGCAGATAAAAAAGTTTTAAAATTTGTAAAAGAAAACCCAATAAGTGTTAAAAAAGATAAAGCTTTTTTCAATGTAGGTAACCATTATTTTGCAAATAAAAAAGCAGCATACTCTCTTAAATGGTTTGCAAAAGTAAATCCCTTTATTTTATCAAAAGAAAATACAAAAGAACTTAATTTCAAAATGGGATATGCTCTTTTAACTACCAATAACTTTAAATTGGCAAAAGAGCGTTTTTTACCCCTTATAAATGATAGTAAATATGGGAACGATTCAAGATATTATTACGGTTATTTAGCTTATAAATTAGAGGATTATGAGTTAGCTGAATCTACTTTAAAAGATATTGCTGATAATGATTCTTACAAAGCAGAAATCTCATATTATTTACTAGATATTAGTTTTAAAGCTGGCAAATTTAATCGTTGTATTGCAGTGGGTAGTAAACTATTAAAAACGGTTAAAAGAAAAGAAAAGTCTAATATTTCTAAAATCTTAGGAGAAAGCTATTTTAACTTGAAGAAATATAAAGAATCAATACCTTATTTAGAATCATATACAGGGAAAAAAGGAAAATGGAATAATACTGATTTTTATCAATTAGGTTATGCATATTTCAGGGAAAATGATTTTAAAAATGCGATTAACAACTTCAATAAAATTTTAGATAAAAAGAATAAAGTTACACAAAATGCCTATTATCATTTAGCAGAATGCTACTTAAATGTTGATAAAAAAACAGAAGCCTTAAGTGCTTTTAAAGCTGCTAGTGAAATGGACTTTAATTTAAAAATCAAAGAAGATTCATCTTTAAACTATGCAAAACTTAGTTATGAAGAAGGGAATCCCTTTCAAAGAGTAGCTGATGTTTTACAGGATTATTTAAAAGCATATCCAAAATCTAAGTCTTATAAAGAAATCAATAACTTAGTTATTAACTCTTTTTTACACCAACAAGATTATCTAGGAGCGATCAATTACTTATCAAAAAATAGATCAAAAGAAAATAATAAAATTATTTTGGAAGTATCTCTTTATAGAGGAATTCAATTATATCGATTAAAAAAAATTAAAGAAGCACTCCCTTTTATAAAAAACGCTAAAAAAACAACAAATAAAAAAGTTGTATCAAAAGCAACATACTGGGAAGCAGAAGCACAATATCAATTAAAGCAGTATAAAGAGTCCCTCGCTAATTTTATTATTTTAAAAAATTCTTTAAAACCAAAAAATAACTCAGAGTTCCCTCAATTAGATTATAACATTGGATACAATTATTTTAAACTAAAAGAATACGAAAAAGCAATCTCTTATTTTAAAAGTACTACAAAAAATAAAACTCTTGAGAACACTATATTAAATGATGCTTTTATTCGTCTAGGTGATAGTTATTTTGCAATAAGAGAATATAAAAAAGGAGCTATTTCTTATCAAAATGTCATCGATTTATCTGGAATAGAATCCGATTATGCTCAATATCAAATTGGAATGAGTCTTGGATTCACTGATAACAATCAAGCTAAAATTAATGCATTAAAAAAAGTTATAAATACCTATAGCAAATCATCGTTAAAAGACGACGCGTTATTTCAACTAGGAAATACTTTTGCGAAAATTAAAGAAAACATTAGTTCACATGTAGCATATGAAACTCTCTTAGATAAACATCCTAAAAGTATTTTTATACCAAAAGCATTAGTGAGACAAGGGTTACTGTATTATAATGATGGCAAAAATGAAGAAGCATTGAGTAAATATAAAAGAACTGTTAAATTATATCCCAATTCTCCAGAGGCATTTGAAGCTGTTGAAAATGCAAAAAACATATACATAGACAATGATAAAATTGATGATTACGTTAGTTGGATAAAAGGATTAAAATTCGTTAACATATCCAATTCTGATATAGACAATGCAACCTTTGCAGCCGCAGAAAAGTTTTTTTTAGAAGCTATAGACAAAGAGAAAACTATATCTAGTTTATATAATTATACAACTAGTTTCCCTGATGGTATACACAAGCTAAAAGCTAACTTCTATTTGGCAGAAACTTTATATGACGAGGGATTTTATGAAAAAGCCATCACTGCTTTCACTATTATTTTATCAGAAGAACAAACTGAATTTAGTGAAGAATCGCTAAATAAACTATCACAAATATATCTTTTAAAAGAGGACTTCAAAGAGGCTTACCCGTTATTATTAAGATTGGAAGAGGAAGCTAATTCACCAGCAAATATTTTATATGCTCAAAGTAATTTAATGCGAGGATTTTATAAAACACAAGCATACTCGCAATCAATCGAATACGCTAAAAAAATACTTTCAAAAGAAAAATTAGACGCTATTATAGTAAATGACGCGAAAATAATCATTGCAAGATCAGCTTTGATGACCGATGACATAAAAACCTCTAAAGAATTTTATAATGAGGTCGAAAATAGTGCTACCGGTGAATTAAAAGCAGAGTCTATATATTATAATGCTTACTTTAAAAGTAAAAATATAGAATATGAAAGTTCTAATAAAATAATACAAAAACTTATTTCTAACTATTCTACATATAAATATTGGGGGGTAAAAAGCTATGTGCTAATGGCTAAAAATTACAATGGTTTAAATGATGTTTACCAGGCAACTTATGTCTTAGAAAACATTATTGAAAATTTCAAAGAGTTTGACGATGTAATTGTAGAAGCAAAATTAGAATTAAATAATATTAAAGCTAACGAAGCTAAAAGAAATAATTCTGTTGTCAATAAAATTGAAGAAACTATTAAAGAAGAAAAAAAGAAAAATTAATGAAGAAAATTCTCCTATTATTTCTAATGTTAATTTCTTTTATTGAATTTAATGCGCAAGAAAAAAAGAAAGAAAGTAAAAAAGATACTATAAAAACTGAGGTTGTAAATATAATAACTTCGTACAATCCAAAAATTGCAGACGCAAATAAGATTAAAAGTATCCCTAAAATAAAACTACTTGAGAAGAGTAAAAAAAAGAGATTAATCTATTCTATATCCTCCGTTCCAGTTGCCTCAACTTTTATTCCAAAAACAGGAGTTGTCAAAGGTCTTGATTTTGGAGTAAAAGAGCGAATCTACGAAAACTATATAGCTGCTGGTATTGGAAACTATACAACTCCTTTTTTAGAGGCATCTATGCACTATGCTACTCGTTTTAAAAATAATATGGGTTTATATACAAAGTATATATCTTCTAATGATAATGTTAGGAACTCCGTATTGAATAGTAAGTTTTCTAACTTCAATACTAAAGTATACTTCAATCAACAAAAACGATATTTTGATTGGACGGTGACTCTGAATTCGAGTCAAAGTAAATATAACTGGTATGGGTTATCTGAATATTTAAAACAAAGTATAATTGTTGATTATATAGATTCACAACAAACCTTTAATTACTCTCAAATAGTTGGAGATTTAGAATTTAAAGATTCCTTCCTAAAGAAAAGTTCTTTATCCGCCTCGTACTTTTCTGATGAATATAATAGTAGTGAGGTAAATATATTTTTAGGGACGGAATTTAATTTCCCTCTAGACTTTATTAATAACAATTTAAATGATCTTTCGTTTGATACCAATATCGAGATTCTAAATGGGAATTTCAAGAAAGACTATAATGGGAATTCTGAAATAAGTTATTCGATAATTACAGCAAAGATAGAACCTAATTATCATTTTTCATTCAATGATTTTTTATTTAGGACTGGCGTGAAATTATTTGCTTCATTCGATAGGGAAAATAATAAAAATAATATTTTAATTTATCCTGAAGTAAAAATATCAAAATCAATTAAAAACTCAATAACCTTATATACCGGAGCTACAGGAGGATTGAAAACAAATACATACAAAGGCTTTAGTGATCAAAACCCGTATGTTTCTCCTACCCTATTTATAACACAGACTAGTGAAACAGTCAATGCTTTTATTGGTACTAATGGTCAATTTAATAAAGATATGAGCTTTAATATTAAAGCCAGTTATAAAAAAGAAGAAGACAAACCTTTATTTGTGAGGAATAATTCAAAATCAGATGGAACTTTAATATTAACAAATAGCACCTTTTTAGAAGGATACGAATATGGGAACTCTTTTGGAGTGATATATAGTGACGTAATAACTTCTTCTTTACTCGGTGAGTTCGAACATGATATAACAAAAAATATTACCACTGGCATAACCTTAAAATATGATACTTATCAAGTTAAGAATGAATATCAAGCATGGAATTTACCTCAATTACAGGCCACCCTTTCAGCAGGTTATAAAAATGACAAATGGTATGCTACTACAAATATTTTCTTTGTAGGAGATAGAAAAATTGTGTCTGACGTAATCAGGACAAAATTTATTAGATTAAATTCTTTTGTAGATTTAAATTTAAATGGAGGTTATCACTTTAATGATAAATTTTCTGTATTCTTAAAATTAAATAATGTGCTAAACATAAATTACCAAATATTTGCAAATTTTGATGTTCAGGGTTTCCAAGCTTTAACTGGATTAACTTATAAATTTGATTTTTAATTACAAATAATTGCCTGCTTTATCTAATTCATTTATTGTAAATTTAAACTTTAACTAATCTTTCAAAAATGAAAAAAATAATTTTATTGCTTTCTTTATCAATATTTGCATTTTCTTGTATCCAAAAACAAGAGAGAATTATAACTTCAAAAAAATTATCCAAAGAGGAAAAAATAGATTCTACTAATATCAAGACACTATTCAATTCTGTCTTAGTAGAAGGAGAGTCTTATGAATGGTTAAGAGATTTGACTCAGAATATAGGAGGAAGACTCTCTGGTTCAAAAGAAGCTGCAAAAGCAGTAATCTGGGGAGAGAAATTAATGAAGAGTGTTGGATTGGATTCTGTTTGGCTTCAACCGGTCATGGTTCCTCATTGGGTTCGTGGTGAGAAAGAAGTTGCAAACTATTCATTAGATGGAAAGAAAAAAAATGTACCAATTTGTGCTTTAGGATTCTCTGTAGCCACTTCAAAAAAAGGAGTTTCGGCTGAAATTATTGAAGTAAAAAGTTTAGAAGAAGCAAAAGCTTTAGGCGAAAAGATGAAAGGAAAAATTGTATTTTTCAATAGACCGTTCGATAATACATTAATTAATACTTTTGCAGCTTATGGAGGCTGTGTTGGTCAACGAGTTAGAGGAGCTGCAGTTTGTGGTGAGTTTGGCGCAAAAGGTGTCATTGTCCGCTCTATGACTAATGGCGTAGATGATTACCCACATACAGGAACAATGAGTTATGGAGATTTACCAAAAGAAAAATACATTCCAACCGCTGCTATTAGCTCAAGAGCAGCTAATATATTAAGTGCCGATTTAAAAACAAATCCTAAATTAACATTCTATTTCAAACAAAATTGTGAAACCTTACCGGATGCTCCGTCTTTTAATGTTATTGGTCAAATTACAGGAAGTGAAACTCCAGAAAACATAATGGTTGTTGGAGGGCATTTAGATTCTTGGGATTTAGCTGAGGGTGCTCATGACGATGGTACAGGAATTGTGCAATCATTAGAAGTTGCTGCGTTATTTAAGAAGAATAATATTAAACCCAAAAATACGTTGAGAGTGGTCTTTTTCATGAATGAAGAAAATGGAACCCGTGGAGCAAAAAAATATGCAGAGTTGGCAAAACTTAACAAAGAAAATCATATTGGAGGTTTAGAGTCTGATGCAGGAGGTCATACACCTAGAGGATTTTCTATTGATGCAAATATTGCTAATACAAAACTTTTACAAAGCTGGAAAAAACTACTGTCTCCATATGGACTTCATGACATTGATGAAGGAGGAAGTGGAGCGGATATTTCTCCTTTAAAAGGAGAAAACGTCACTCTAGTTGGGTATCGACCAGACAGTCAGCGTTATTTTGATTATCACCACACAACTATCGATACATTTGACAAAGTAAACAAACGAGAGTTAGAACTTGGAAGTGCATCCATGGCAAGTATTATTTATTTAATGGATAAATACTTGTATAATAACACTCCTATAAAACTATAAATTAATGGAAACTTCTATGCTAGTTTTAAGGCTTGTTTTTAGTTTTTTCTTGATATATGCTGGTATGGTGCATATTGTAAAGCCTAAAAATTTTAAACACTTTATTCCTGATTTCTTACCAAAACTATCTATAAATTATATTTTTGGATTTATTGAAATTATGTTAGGAACGTGCTTAATGTCGAGTAAAACAAGTAGTGAAGCTGCTATTGGTGTTTTTATTTTAATGATTTTATTTTTACCAATTCACATTTGGGACGTTACTAAAAGTAGGCCAGCTATAGGTTCAAAAAGATTAGCAATTATTAGAATTCCCGTACAATTTTTACTAATGTATTTATCATATTTAATTTATATCCATTAATGAAACAAATAATTTTTCTATTTATACTTTTATTATTTATGCTTTCTTGTAAAAAAGAAAAAGCAGATTTAATTATAATCAATTCAAAAACATATACTGTTAATAATTCTTTTGATACAGTAGAGGCTTTTGCAATAAAGGATGGTAAGTTTATTAGCACAGGTACAAATGAAGAGATTTTAAAAAAATATGACGCATTAAAGACCATAGATGCTAAAAATAAGACTATTGTTCCGGGTTTAATTGATGCACATTGCCATTTCTATAGAATGGGTCTTCAACAGCAAAAAGTAAGTTTAGAAGGCACTAAAAGTTATGACGAAGTGTTAAACAAAATTGTGTTATTTCAAAAAGAAAAGAAAACATCTTTTATAACAGGTCGTGGTTGGGACCAAAACGATTGGAAAATAAAAGTATTTCCGACAAAAAAAAAATTGGATATATTATTTCCAAATATTCCTGTTGCTGTTAGTAGAGTTGATGGTCATGCACTACTTGTTAATCAGGCTGCAATTAACTTGTCTGGAATCACAAAAAACACCAAAGTTACTGGTGGTGAAATTATAATTAAAGATGGGGAAATGACTGGAGTCTTAATTGATGCGGCAATGGATTTTATCAAATTTCCTTCAACTACAAGAAATGAAGCTATACAGGGATTATTAGAAGCCCAAAAAATATCTTTTTCTTATGGTTTAACGACAATTGATGATGCTGGATTAAAGAGGCAAACAATAGAGTTAATTGATAGCCTTCAACAAGCTAAAGATTTAAAAATCAGAATTTATGCTATGGTTTCTGGAGATTCTCAAGAAGATTTAGACTATTACACTAATAAAGGAATCATAAAAACAAATAGATTAAATGTGCGTTCTTTCAAAGTTTATGGTGACGGTGCTTTGGGGTCTAGAGGTGCTGCGATGCGAAAGCCATATACTGACAGAGAAAATCATTTTGGAGCATTAATATACCCCTCAAAAAGGTATCAAGAAATAGCAAAACAAATTGCAGCATCAGACTATCAGATGAACACTCATGCTATTGGAGATTCTGCTAATACCTGGATGTTAAAAACATATAAAGAAGTTTTAGAAAATAGTAAAAATAGAAGATGGAGGATTGAGCATGCGCAAATCATTTCAAATGAAGATTTTATAAAATTTGAAAATATCATACCATCAGTTCAACCTACACATGCGACATCAGATATGTATTGGGCTAAAGCTAGAGTTGGGGAAAAACGTATGAAAGGCGCGTATGCATATAAAAAATTATTAAACATCTATGGCAAAATTGCCTTAGGAACAGATTTTCCCGTAGAACAAGTAAATCCTTTTTTAACTTTTTATGCAGCAACAATTAGAAAAGATCTAAATGATTTCCCTAAAAACGGCTTTCAAATAGAAAATTCGTTATCACGAGATGAAACACTAAAAGGAATGACCATTTGGGCTGCGTACTCTAATTTTGAAGAAGATGAAAAAGGGAGCATTGAAAATGGAAAATTTGCAGACTTTGTTATTTTAGATCAAAATATAATGGAAATTGAAGGTGCAGAAATTCCAAAAACAAAAGTGATTAGTACATTTCTAAATGGAGAGAGAGTTTATTAAAAATTTCAATTTATATTTACAAAATACTTTAAAAATCGAAATGAAAAATTATTTATTCATAATTTGTGTTACTTTTATTTTATTTTCATGCTCTATGAGTGACTCAAACTTTGAGCCCCAAACCGAAGCGGATATTATTAAATATATTGATGTTAACAATTTAGATGCACAAAGAAGCTCTTCAGGCCTATATTACGTAATTAATGAACTAGGAAATGGTGTAAGACCAACAAGTTCATCTAATGTAACTGTAACCTATAGAGGCACACTTCTAGACGGGACCGTTTTTGATCAAAATTCTAATGGATTTACTTCTTCCTTAACTAGAGTAATATTGGGATGGAGAGAAGGAATTCCCTACTTTAAAGAAGGTGGTGAAGGAATTTTATTAATTCCATCTAATCTTGGCTATGGGGACAGTGGTGCTGGTTCTATACCTGGTGGTGCAGTATTAGTTTTTGATATCAATTTAATTAGTGTAAACTAATTTTAAAAAATAAAATTATGAAACTTATTAAATTAATCACACTTTTAGTAATCGTTATTAGTTCTTATAATTGTATCGCTCAAAAGAAAAAAGAATATACTAAACTAACCATAATTGTTAAAGACGAGAATAATAATCCAATTACTGGAGCTACAATTTTATTTGATAATGAGAAGTATCCAAGAAAAACAAATAGAAAAGGTGTTTTTAAAATAAAACTTAAAAAAACTCCGAAAGAAATTACTGTATTCTCTGCTCTATACGGTATAAAAAAAATTAAGTATTTGGGTCAAAAAAATATATTAATTACTATAGTTTCAGATACAAAAGAGTTTGATATTATCGCCGGCAATCCAAAGCAGACATCTGTCGGTGCTATTCAATACTTAAATATATATGATTATTTAAGAGGAAAAGTTGCAGGGCTAAGAATAAGATCAGATAATGTGATTTCTATTAGAGGTGATAACAATAGAGAACCTCTATTCATTTTAAACGGATCACAGGTTGCAAAAAGTACTTTTGGAGATATTGTTCCTAGCACAATTAGAACAGTTAATGTTTTAAAAGGACCTGAAACTTCAATTTATGGTGTACGGGGTATGAATGGAGTTATTGTTGTAAAAACTAGTCTTTAAAGAAATCTTCTATTTTATTTATACTATAATTGGTTTTATAAAGTCCTCTATTTTATCTATGCTATTATTTGAAATATAATTTATAAAAGCAGAACCAATGATAGCACCATTTGCAAACTCACAGGCAGTTTTAAAAGTAGACTTATCAGAAATACCAAAACCAATAATTAACTTACTCTTCAATTCCATTGATTTTATTCTTTTAAAATATGTAATTTGTTCATTAGATATTTTACCTTTTGCTCCTGTTATAGAGGAAGAAGCTACTACATAAATAAATGCTTTTGTATACGAATCAATTTTTTTAATTCTATTCTCTTTCGTGTTTGGTGTAATAAGAAAGATATTTGTAAGCCCATATTTATCAAACAATGCTTGATAGTGATTTTCAAATTCTATCATAGGTAAATCTGGAATTATTAAAGTATCTATTCCGCAATCAACTAATTTTTGACAGAATTTATCTTCGCCATATTTTAGCATTTGATTCAAATAGCCCATTAAAACCAAAGGAGTTTTGTTTGTTTTTTTAATCGACACTAATTGATCAAAAATAATATCTAAATTAATTCCATTCTCCAAAGCTTTTTGACTACTATATTGAATTGTAGGGCCGTCTGCTATAGGATCTGAATAAGGTAATCCAACTTCAATAAAGTCGACACCACTTTTTTCTAATTCACAAATTACTTTCGTTGTATCATTTAATTTTGGAAATCCACATGTGAAATAAATAGATAATAAGTTATCTTTCTTCTCTAACAATAAATTTAACTTCTTCATCCTAAACTAGTTCTTATTTGTGGGTTTTTAAAAGTTTCTCAATTCCATCCCACAAATTAATTCTTACTTGAAGAGATTGCTTTGCTACTTCTAAAACTTCTTCCCATTTTTTATTATCATTCTCACATAATTCAATTATCATTTGAAGAGATAAAGGACCGTGCTCATCTCCATCTAATTCAATATGTCTATTTAAATAATAAATAAAGCTATCGAAACTTTTATTGTTTTCTATGGAAGCTTCTTTCACTATTTTTAAAAACATATCAGGTATAACATCTTCTCGACCAAAAGTAAATGCTGAGGCAATTTTATGAGCTTCCTTAGAATTAACTATATCAAAAGTAAATGATACAAAATCTTTTACTGCATTTAAAACTAATGTATTTTCTAAAGATTCTTTAACAGATTTTGAGTGTGAAATTTGCTCTATAAAATAATCTATTTTAGAAGTATCTGCACCTATCTCGCACATTGCATCCAAATATATTTCAAAGTGACTTTTAATAATTCCATCTTTATCAAAATCGCTTTCTTCTGCTACAGTAATTTCATTAATAAATCTAGCAAGTTTTGAGTTTTTATTAGGCATCCAAGGAATAGAAACTGTCGTTAAATCTATTTGTAATGCTTTTAACAGTGACATAAAATCCCATACTGCAAAAACATGATTTTCCATAAAAAGCTTAATATCTTTAATAGATTGAAGGTTTTCATAGAGTGAATGTTCTTTTAATTTATCTCTTAAAACTTTTAATTCGTTTTCAATAAAATCAATTTTATTTTTCATTATTCTTTTAAATATTTAATAAATATTTCTAAATCTTTGTCTCCTCGGCCAGATAAATTAATAACTACAACTTGATCCTCTTTAAATTTAATTTTTGATAAAACTGCTAGAGCATGTGCGGTCTCTAAAGCAGGAATAATTCCTTCAAGCTTTGATAATTCATAAGCGGCAGATAAAGCTTCTTTATCAGTAGCACTCATAAATTTTGCTCTTTTGGTCTCGTACAAGAATGCATGTAATGGTCCAACACCGGGGTAATCTAATCCAGCAGAAATGGAATAGGGCTCAGCTATTTGTCCATACTTATCTTGCATTAAAATAGTTTTACTACCATGAATAATACCAACTTCACCTAGTTGTGAAGTAGCAGCACTTTCACCAGAATTAATTCCTAGACCTGCAGCTTCAACTGCTATTAATTCTACCTCTTCGTGATCCATATAGTGATAAAAAGCACCAGCAGCATTACTTCCCCCACCGACACAAGCAATAATTGTATCTGGATTTTCTTTTCCTGTTTTTTCTTTTAATTGCCATTTCATCTCTTCTGAGATTACTGCCTGAAGACGAGCTACCATGTCTGGGTGTGGATGGGGACCAACTACAGATCCAATTAAATAAAACGTATCAGGATTTTGGATCCAGTATCGGATTGCTTCGTTTGTAGCATCTTTTAATGTCTTACTTCCACTAGTTGCTGGTATAACTTTTGCTCCTAACATTTTCATTCTAGCAACATTTGGTGCTTGACGAACAATGTCTTTTTCACCCATAAAAACAGTACATTCTAAATCCATTAATGCACAAACCGTTGCAGTTGCAACTCCATGTTGACCTGCTCCAGTTTCTGCTATAATTTTAGTTTTTCCTAATTTTTGAGCAATTAGTATCTGACCAATAGTATTGTTTACTTTATGAGCTCCAGTGTGATTTAAATCTTCTCTTTTTAGATAAATAGTTGCACCATATTTTTCTGATAACCGTTTTGCTAGATAAAGTGGTGTTGGACGACCTACATAATCTTTTAGTAATGATTTATATTCTTTTTGAAATTCTTCAGACTCAATAATTTGAATATAATTATCTTCTAATTCTTTCACGTTTGGATACAACAATTCAGGAATAAATGCCCCTCCATATTGTCCAAAATAACCATTTTTATCTGGTTGAAATTTTGATTTCATTTTATAATGTTTTCTTAAATATTTTAACTTGATTAATGTTTTTTAAACCAGGTTCTATTTCAAATTTACTATTTATATCCAATGCATAAATTGGTAAATTTGAATCAATTATTTTCACTATCTCATTTGAATCTTCTAGACCTATACCTCCACTTAAAAAGAAAGGTTTATCAAAATTATATTTATGTAAAATAGACCAATCAAATTTAGTGCCATTTCCTCCTCTTTCTTTGCCTTTTGCATCAAATAAAAAATAATCTACATAATTTAAATAAGGGTGTAATAATTGAAAATCAAATTCATTATTAATAGCAAATACTTTGATTATTTCAACTTTTACATTAGAAATAATATGTTTGTTTATTTTCTTCTTTTGAAGTTTATTCTCTTTAATAAATAGAGCTTTTCTCAAATCTAATTGAGCCTTTAGGTCTATAATATACTCCTCCGATTCATCACCATGTAACTGGATAGCTTCTAGATTATATTCTTCCACTAAAGAAATTACGATCTCTACATATTCATTTACAAAAACACCTGTCTTCTTTATTGATTTTGGAATTTCAGGAAGAATCCCTTCAAAATTCCTTTTAGATCTTTCGTAGAAAATAAAGCCCATATAATCGGGCTGCAAATTCGCTATTTGCTTAATATTCTCTCCGTATTTCATTCCACAAACTTTCAGCTTCATACTTATCTTATTTGACTGATAAAATCTTGACATGATTCACCTGGATTTTCATTTTTCATGAAATTCTCACCAATCAAGAACCCTTGAAAACCATACTCTTTTAATCCAGTTATAATTCTTGGATCAGAGATGCCACTTTCTGACACTTTTATAGAGGAATTTGGAATTTGATTAGCCAACTTAATAGAATGTTCTAGATTAACTTCAAATGTATTTAAGTCTCTGTTATTAATTCCAATAATCTTGTTGTCTAAATCGTTAATTTTATCCAAATCTAGTTGGCTATGAACTTCATATAAAACTTCCATACCCAAGTCTTTAGCTAAATTTCCATAGTTTTTTATTTCTTCCGAAGTAAGACAAGAAGCAATTAATAAAATTACGTCTGCACCAATCGCTTTTGCTTCTACAATCTGAAATCCATCAATTATAAAATCTTTACGCAAAATTGGTTTTTTTTGATTTATAACCCTCGCTTCCATTAAATCTGCCATAGTTCCTCCAAAAAATGAAGTATCTGTTAAAATAGACTGGGCTGAAACATTTGCATCTAAATATCCATTGGTGACTTCAGCAATAGTTGCTTTATCATTTATAATTCCTTTTGATGGAGATTGTCTTTTATATTCTGCAATAATACCTGTTGAACCTACTTCTAATAAAGATTGTTTTAATGAAATAGTTTGTCTTGCAAAACTTGGACTTTCTACTAACTTCTTTAATGGAACTTCTGCTTTTATTTTAGCAATTTCTTTCTTTTTAAATGCAATTATTTTGTCTAAAATAGTCATACTAAGAATCTGTTTTATCAATATTATTATTTCTGTAACTCAAAACCATAAAAATAGCAAAACCTACTATTATTCCAGTAATAGAGTCCCTCAAAAAGGACCCTGTTTGAAGACCAATAGCTGTTCCAATTAATAAAAACGAAGGCACTAACAAAAATAAATTATTTTTCTTTTCCTTCATATTATAACTGTATTAATTTATCTAATGTTTGTTTTGCTTTCAAATCTAAAAGCGATATTTTTGCTTCTTCAAAAGCATCCTCATAACTCTTTGTTTGATCTATTATTTTTAAAGCAAAAGCTGCATTTGTTAAAACAACATTATTTTGTGCTTCTGTCCCTTTAGCATTAATAATTAATTTAAAAATGTTAGCCGCTGCTTCAATATTATTTCCTCCAAAAATTTCTGATTGCTTTATCCTTTTCTGACCTAAGTCTTCTGGGTTAATTAATAACTCTCCTTTTTTAGTAAACATCTTAAAAGGACCTGTTAAAGAAATTTCATCATAACCATCTAAAGTGTGAATAATTCCATAATTAATATCTTCTTCCTGAAGAATATAATTATACAAACGTGCGATTTCTGAATTAAAAGTTCCTAATAAATGATTTTTTGGAGAGCTTGGATTAACTAATGGCCCTAACATATTAAAAAATGTTTTTAATGCTAGGGCTTTTCTTGTTGGTCCAACTGCTTTCATTGCAGGGTGAAATTTAGGAGCATGTAAAAAACAAATATTTGCTTTCTCTAAATGATTCTTTAAAGTATTTTGATCGTTAGTAAATTGGTAACCGAAGCTAGCTAACATATCTGATGACCCCGACTTTGATGACACTGAATAGTTACCGTGTTTTGCTACTTTCTGACCTGTTCCTGCGACAATAAAAGATGTTAATGTTGATATGTTAAAGGTATCTTTACCATCACCTCCGGTACCTACTATATCGATTGTATTATACTCTGAAAAATCAACTTTTATTGCCAAATCTAGTAAAGCTTCTCTAAAGCCTGATAGCTCTTGAACCGAAATTGGACGCATCATAAAAACTGTCATAAATGATGCTAAATGTGCATCATTATATTTCTCTGAAGCAATATCGATTAAGACCTGTTTTGCTTCTGATTTTGATAATCTTTTATGTTGATATAAGTCGTTTAAAATTGCTTTCATTATGAATTTGCATTGATAAAATTCCTAACCAATTGTTCTCCAACATCTGTTAAAATAGATTCTGGATGAAACTGAACCGCTGAGATTGGATATAAACAATGTTCTATCGCCTGAATCCCACCTTCTTCATCTCTTGCAGTAATCTTTATTCCTTCTGGAAAACCTTCATCTGAGGCTGACCAAGAGTGATAACGTGCGGCTAAAAATACTTCAGGAATGTCTTTAAAAATGATAGCACTTTTATCAATCACTCTCATTTCAGTTGCAACTCCATGAAAAACAGAATCTAAATTTGTAATTTTTCCTCCAAAAACCTCTGTAATTGCCTGAAGACCTAAACAGACTCCAAAAATTGGTTTATTAGTTGCATAAGTTCTAATTACTTCTTTTAAAATACCTGCTTCATCAGGGATTCCAGGTCCTGGAGATAATATTATTAAGTCGAAATTTCTAATTTGCTCAATAGTGATTTCATCATTTCTAAAAACTGAAGGAGAATTTCCAGTAATTTTTTCAACCATATGAACTAGATTATAAGTAAATGAATCGTAGTTATCTATTATTAGTATTTTCATTTTTATTAAAAAATTGAATGATTAAAATATTAATTATTTTTTAAATATTTAGTTATTAATAATTATATCTTCTCAGCTAATATCAATGCTTTCTTAAGCGCAGCTAATTTATTATTTACTTCCTGTAATTCCTTTTCTTTGTCGGAATTGATTACAATTCCGGCACCAGCTTGCGAATACAAAACATTGTTTTTACTTACAAAGGATCGAATTGCAATAGCTAAATTTACTGAACCATCCAACCCAATAACGCCAACAGCCCCACCATAAAACCCACGAGATTGATTTTCATATTTATCGATTAATTCCATTGCTTTATATTTTGGCGCCCCACTTAAAGTTCCTGCAGGAAAAGTATCTCCAACAATTTCTATCGGATTCCCTTTAATTCGACCTTGAACTGTAGAAACTAGATGAATTACATGACTAAAATATTGTACTTCTTTAAATACCTCTACGGTTACATTATCTGCATGTTTACTCAAATCATTTCTGGCTAAATCCACTAACATAACATGTTCAGCAGTTTCTTTTTTATCTTCAGATAATTTTTTACCTAACTTAAAATCTTCCGCCATTTCTCCTGTTCTACGAAAAGTTCCAGCTATAGGATTAATAGTCGCTTTTCCTGCAGATATTTTTATTTGTGCCTCTGGAGATGAACCCATTAGTTTGAAATTCCCATAATCAAAATAAAATAAATATGGAGAAGGGTTTATAGAACGTAAAGCTCTGTAAACATTAAATTCATCTCCTTTAAATTCTTGTTGAAATTGACGTGATAAAACTAATTGAAAAACATCACCTCGCTTGCAATGTGCCTTTGCTTTTACAACATACTCTCTAAAATCATCATTTGTACAATTTGAAGTTTCATTCCCAACAATTTCAAATTTTTGAGTATTAAAAGATTGTGCTTTAATAATATTCTCAATTTCAGAAATTCTTGAGGTTTGATTTTCTTCAATGTTTTCAATCAATATCATTTCATCATTAAAATGATTAATGGCAATTATAAATCGATAAAAACTATATTGCATTTCTGGAATTGAAGAAGGTGCTTTCTTGTTTTTAAATTTTATGTTTTCAAAATACTGAACGCTATCAAAAGTTGTATAGCCGTATAGGCCATTAAATGATTTAAGTTCATCAGAACAATCTAGTGAAATAGAATTGGAAAAATTATCAAACAATTCATAGAAGTTTTTATCTATGAATTTCTTCACTTTATTGTGTCCATTTTGATCAATAGAAAATTGTGCGTTTTCTACTTTCATTGTAATGATTGGATCAATACATATAAAAGAAAAACTTTCTTCTTTACTATGATAATCTGAACTTTCTAGTAATAAAGTTTTAGCATAAGAATCTCGAAAACGTAAGTACAAACCTACAGGAGTAACTGTGTCAGAAATACTGGTAGTACTTATTGTTTTAAATTTCATTTTTTTGATTTTTGCTTAATAAATTCAATATTTATTTATAATAGCAAAAAAGGCTTATCGTGAGATAAGCCTTTTTTATATTTTTACATATAGGGGGATATTCTCACTTATTGTTTAAGAGAGCTCCACCACCATATATTTTGTTGTTTAATCATTGGGTTACAAATTTAGAAACCAAATTCTACTTGACCAAGTTTTATTTCATTTTTTTTGAGTAAATAATAAACAGTAATCTCGTTAATCAAAAATTAATTATTTAGTTTCAATAATTTATTAAATTATAATTAAAATCTTAAATATGTAACTAAAATTAAAAAATAAGTTTAATATTAAAACAAATAATTGGTTTTTTGTATTTAAAATAAATAGTTATATTAAAATATATAAAATTATGTGCGGTATTGTATGTGCGTTTGATTTAAAAGAAAATAGTGATGTTTTAAGACCTCAGTTACTGGAGATGTCAAAAAAAATTAGACATCGTGGACCAGATTGGAGTGGAGTATACAGTGACGATAAAGTTATTATGACACATGAAAGACTAGCTATTGTAGACCCAGCATCTGGTCATCAGCCTCTTTTTAGTCAAGATAAGAAACTAATTTTAGCCGCAAACGGAGAGATTTATAACCATAGAGAATTAAAAAAACAATTTGATGGTAAATACAAATTCCAAACGGCCTCAGATTGTGAAGTTATTATAGCACTTTACAAAGAAAAAGGAGTCAACTTTATTGATGAAATGAATGGGATATTTGCATTTGCTATTTATGATACCGAAAAGGATGAATATTTTATTGCAAGGGATCATATGGGAATTATCCCTTTATACATGGGCTGGGATCAAAACGGAACATTTTATGTAGCATCTGAATTAAAAGCTTTAGAAGGTGTCTGTACTGAGATAAAACTTTTCCCCCCAGGTCATTATATGACAAGTAAAGATGGTGCATTTGTAAAGTGGTATAATAGAGAATGGACTGAATACGAAGCCGTCAAAAAAAATGAAACAAGTATAACAGAAGTAAAAAAAGCTTTAGAAGATGCTGTTCACAGGCAGTTGATGAGTGATGTACCTTACGGAGTTTTACTTTCTGGTGGATTAGATTCTTCAGTAACTTCTGCTATTGCAAAGAAATATGCTCAAAAAAGAATTGAATCGGATGATAAATCGGATGCATGGTATCCACAATTACATAGTTTTTCTGTTGGTTTAGATGGATCTCCAGATTTAATTGCAGCTCAAAAGGTTGCAGATTATATAGGTACTATTCATCATGAAATTAAATTTACGATACAAGAAGGATTAGATGCCATTAAAGATGTTGTTTACAACATAGAAACCTATGATATCACAACTATTCGGTCTTCTACTCCAATGTACTTAATGGCGCGAGTCATTAAATCAATGGGGATTAAAATGGTGCTATCTGGTGAAGGTGCTGATGAAATTTTCGGAGGATATTTATACTTTCATAAGGCTCCAAATGCAAAAGAGTTTCATGAAGAAACTGTCCGTAAATTAGATAAATTACACATGTATGATTGTTTAAGAGCTAATAAAAGTTTAATGGCCTGGGGTATAGAAGGACGTGTGCCTTTTTTAGATAAAGAATTTATTGATGTAGCTATGCGTTTAAATCCAAAAGATAAAATGATCAATGGAGAACGAATGGAGAAATGGATCATAAGAAAAGCTTTTGAAGATATGTTACCCGAGAGTGTCGCATGGAGGCAAAAAGAACAATTTTCTGATGGAGTTGGTTATAATTGGATTGACACCCTAAAAGAGGTCGTCGATAAAGAAGTTTCTGATGAGCAATTAACAAACGCTAAGTTTAGGTTCCCAATTCAAACACCTCAAAATAAAGAAGAATTTTATTATCGTTCTATTTTTGAAGAACACTTCCCTAGTGATGCAGCTGCTTTAAGTGTCCCTCAGGAGGCAAGTGTTGCTTGTAGTACAAAGATAGCACTTGATTGGGATGAAGCTTTTAAAAATATGAATGAACCATCTGGAAGAGCAATACTTAATGTTCATGATGACGCGTATTAGTGTTAAATTTAATTTAAAAAATTAAAGTTTTAAGGCGTTTTTAATTACTAGCCTTTTTAAAAGTAATTTAAATAAAGTTTAATCATTTTTAAAGAGGTTATTAAGCCGTCTAAGAGGTTATTCTGTTTTCAACAAATGTTCATAATTTTAGAAGTTTTTTATTCAAAAAAAAAAATGGGGGAATGAAAATTTGTAAATTTGAGTTAGCTGAAAAAGCCTTCTGGAACGGCTTTTATTGGAAAAAAAAACTTAAAATTCACTTAACAATGAGCGAAGAAAAGAAAAATAATTATGATGCTTCAAGTATTCAGGCATTAGAAGGAATGGAGCATGTAAGGATGCGTCCTTCAATGTATATTGGAGATGTTGGCTTGCGTGGCTTACACCATTTAGTATACGAAGTTGTAGATAATTCTATTGATGAGGCTATGGGAGGTTATTGTGACACAATTAATGTTACGATAAATGAAGATAACTCAGTAACAACTAGAGATAATGGTCGTGGAATTCCCGTTGGAATCCATAAGAAAGAAGGAGTATCTGCATTACAAGTAGTAATGACAAAGATTGGTGCTGGAGGAAAATTTGATAAAGACTCCTATAAGGTTTCTGGAGGATTACACGGAGTAGGTGTGAGTTGTGTGAATGCATTATCGGAGCATTTAACCGCAACAGTTCACAAAGAAGGTAAAGTTTGGCAACAAGAGTATTCAAAAGGAAAGTCTTTATATCCGGTTAAAGCTATCGGAGAAACAGATTTCACAGGAACAATTGTAACATTTTCACCTGACAAAACAATTTTTAATCAAACTACTGAATACAATTACGATACGCTTGCAACTCGTATGCGTGAATTATCATATCTAAATAAAGGGATTACTATAACTTTAACAGACAAGCGTAGTAAGGATGATGAAGGAAATCACATAACAGAAACCTTTCATTCTACAGAAGGTTTGCCAGAATTTATTAAATATTTGGATTCTACCCGTGAGCAATTAACAGCAAATATTATCTCTATGGAAGGAGAGAAAAATGGTATCCCTGTTGAAGTAGCTATGGTTTACAACACTTCTTATGCTGAGAATTTACATTCATATGTGAATAATATTAACACTCACGAAGGTGGAACACATTTATCTGGATTCAGACGTGGTTTGACAGGGACATTAAAAAAATATGCTGATAATTCAGGGTTATTAAAAAATGTAAAATTTGAAATTGCTGGTGATGATTTCCGTGAAGGATTAACAGCAATTATCTCTGTAAAAGTAGCAGAACCTCAATTCGAAGGTCAAACTAAAACTAAGCTAGGAAATAGAGATGTTACCTCAGCAGTTTCTCAAGCTGTTTCAGAGATGTTAACTGACTATTTAGAAGAAAATCCTAATGATGCTAAAATAATAGTTCAAAAAGTGATCTTAGCTGCTACGGCTAGACATGCAGCAAGAAAAGCACGTGAAATGGTGCAACGTAAAACTGTAATGTCTATTGGTGGTTTACCTGGTAAATTATCTGATTGCTCAGAAACAGATCCTGCTCAATGTGAAATATTCTTAGTTGAGGGAGATTCTGCTGGAGGAACAGCTAAACAAGGAAGGGATAGAAATTTTCAAGCAATTTTACCTTTAAGAGGGAAAATATTAAATGTTGAAAAAGCTATGCAACATAAAGTTTTTGAAAATGAAGAAATCAAAAATATGTTCACCGCACTTGGTGTTTCTATCGGAACTGAAGAAGATCCAAGAGCATTGAACTTAAGTAAAGTTCGTTATCATAAAGTTGTTATTATGTGTGACGCCGATGTCGATGGATCACATATTGCTACGTTAATCTTAACTTTCTTTTTTAGATATATGAGAGAAATGGTTGAGCAAGGTTACATTTATATTGCTACTCCACCCCTATATCTAGTGAAAAAAGGACAAAAAAGAGAATATGCTTGGGATGATAATCAACGTGATTTAATAGCCCAAAAATTTGGAGGTAGTGTGACTATCCAAAGATATAAAGGTCTTGGAGAGATGAATGCAGAGCAACTTTGGGACACTACAATGAATCCTGAGTTCAGAACACTACGTAAAGTGGTTATAGACAGTCCAACAGAAGCAGATCGAGTTTTCTCTATGCTAATGGGTGATGAAGTTCCACCAAGGAGAGATTTTATTGAAAGAAATGCAAAATACGCAAAAATAGATATATAAATTATTTAAAATATAAAACATGAAAATTACAGTTGTTGGCGCTGGTGCTGTTGGTGCTAGTTGTGCTGAATACATCGCAATTAAAGATTTCGCTTCTGAAGTAGTAATATTAGATATTAAAGAAGGTTTTGCAGAGGGTAAAGCAATGGATTTGATGCAAACTGCATCATTAAACGGATTTGATACAAAAATTACAGGAACTACTAATGATTATACTAAAACGGTAAATTCTAATATTTGTGTAATAACCTCTGGTATCCCAAGAAAACCGGGAATGACTCGTGAAGAGTTAATTGGAATTAATGCTGGTATTGTAAAAATGGTTTCAGCTAACTTAATTAAACACTCTCCAAATACTATTATTATTGTTGTTTCTAATCCAATGGATACAATGACTTATTTAGTACATAAGACAACAGGACTTCCTAAAAACAGAATTATTGGAATGGGTGGAGCGCTAGACTCTGCACGTTTTAAATATAGATTAGCAGAAGCTCTAGCAGCTCCTATTTCTGATGTAGACGGAATGGTTATTGGCGGTCATTCAGATAAAGGTATGGTTCCTTTAACAAGACTCGCTACTAGAAATTCTGTACCTGCTTCTGAGTTTATTTCTAAAGAAAGATTAGAGCAAGTATTACAAGACACTAAAGTTGGTGGAGCTACCTTAACAGGATTATTAGGGACTTCTGCGTGGTATGCCCCTGGTGCTGCAGTTTCGGGCTTAGTTCAAGCAATAGCTTGTGATCAAAAGAAAATATTTCCTTGCTCCGTTTTATTAGAGGGTGAATACGGTTTAAATGACTTATGTATTGGAGTTCCTGTTGTACTGGGGAAAAACGGAATAGAAAAAATTGTTGAACTTAATTTAACTGATGCTGAAAAAACTCATATGCAAGAATCTGCTGAAGGGGTTACTAAAACAAACGGTTTATTAGAATTATAGTAATAAATATGTAACTTTTAACTAAAAAAATCCAGCTTTAAAGCTGGATTTTTTTAGTTAAAAGTTTAGAATGTTTGTTGACTTTTAAGTCTCTCCAATAATACTTTTGGCAATACTATTTTTCTATTTTTAGATCTCAGTTAGCAAAAAATTACTATGTTTTTCTCTTGTTTGAAAGCATCTAAATAACTTCAACAAAAAGACCTTCATTTGTTTTAGAAACCTTAGCTACTGCTTTTTTAGTTAATCCTTTAATAGTTTTATCCCATTTTTTATTAGATAATCCAGATTGTGCTTTTAAAATGTTTAAATCTATTTTATCAATCTTAGTAATTATTGACAAAACATCCTTTTCCTCGGGCGTCAATTCTAAAGAAGGCAATTGCTTTTCAGGCCTCATTTGAGGAAAAAATAAAACCTCTTGTATGGATTGGTTGTTTGTTAAGAACATAATTAATCGATCCATTCCAATTCCAATTCCAGAAGTAGGGGGCATACCGTATTCTAAAGCCCGTAAAAAATCGTAATCAATAAACTGTGTAGCTTCATCATCACCGCGGCTTGCTAATTTAACCTGGTCTTCAAATCGTTCTCTTTGATCAATAGGATCGTTTAGTTCACTATATGCGTTTGCTAATTCTTTTCCACAGACCATTAATTCAAAACGTTCAGTAAGCTCTGGATTGTCACGATGTTCTTTACAAAGCGGACTCATTTCTTTTGGATAATCGATAATAAAAGTAGGTTGAATAAAATTTCCTTCACATTTTTCTCCAAAAATTTCATCAATGATCTTTCCTTTCCCCATCGTTTCATCTACTTCAATACCCATCTCTTTAGCAGCAACTCTAATTTCAGTTTCCGATTTTCCTGAAATATCAAAGCCAGTGTACTTTATAATAGCATCTGTCATAGAAATTTGAAGATAAGGTGCTTTAAAATTAATGTCATGTTCTCCAAAAGTAGCCTCAGTGGTTCCATTTACTTTAATAGCACAATACTCAAGTAATCTCTCAGTATAATCCATCATCCAGTTGTAGTCTTTATAAGCTACATATAATTCCATCATACTAAACTCTGGGTTATGGGTGCGGTCCATTCCTTCATTTCTAAAGTCTTTGGCAAATTCATACACACCATCAAACCCTCCAACAATCAGTCTTTTTAAATACAGCTCGTTAGCAATTCTCATATATAAAGGGATGTCTAACGAATTATGATGCGTTATAAATGGTTTAGCTGCTGCTCCTCCTGGAATGGGTTGTAGTATAGGAGTTTCAACTTCACAATACCCGTCTTCACTTAAAAAGGCTCGCATAGCATTAAATAACTTAGTGCGTTTTACAAAAACTTCTTTTACATGAGGGTTAACAACTAAATCAGCATAACGCTGTCTGTAACGCATTTCAGGGTCAGTAAAAGCGTCATATGTAACACCATCTTTTACTTTAGGCATTGGCAAAGGCTTTAAAGCTTTAGAAAGTAACTTAAACTTTTTCACCATCACTGTTTTTTCACCAACTTGTGTTGTGAAAAGAATACCTTCGATACCAACAAAATCTCCTAAATCTAATAGTTTTTTAAAAACATTATTATACAATGATTTATCTTCACCTAAGCAAATTTCATCTCTATTAAAATACAATTGAATTCTACCATCACCGTCTTGTAATTGTGCAAAAGAAGCCTTACCTTGAATATTAATAGACATCAAGCGCCCAGCAATAATAACAGATTTATCGTGAGTATAGTTTTCCTTTATCTCAGTAGAATTTGAATTGATTGGAAATAAATCTGCAGGGTATGGATTAATCCCTAATTCACGTAACTTTATTAGCTTTTCTCTTCGTACAACTTCTTGTTCTGATAATTGCATTTTATGTCTTTGTTTACAAGTAAATATTATAGATTACAAAGATACAATCTATTGAAGAGTTAGGCAATTAAGAAATAAAAAAGAAAAAAAAATTGAGACATTTATAAAATAGTTTATATTTGAAAATGTTACTTTTACTTAAGTAGCAAATAGTTGTGTTGTTTTGGCACTTTCATAAAAGTGTCATGGTTTTGTTAACCAATGGAAAGCTTCCCTTAAATGGGGCGCTTTTTTTTATTTTACAAACTAGCTAAATTTTATCCACAAAAGAATATGAAATTATTGATCCTTATCCAATAAATTTATTTAAAAGAGTACTGTTTTGTGTTCCCATAATTTAATTAAAAACAAAATAACATATGTAAAAGATACTATAAATTTGATAGTTACAGAAGCTAATAAACCAATAATAGCTCCAAAAGATGCCTTAAAAGCTCTATATAAATTATTATTATCATGAATTAATTCTCCAATTAATGCACCAAAAAAAGCGCCAAATAAAATACCAAAAGGGATAGGAGAAAATAATCCAATAACTATACCTATTAAAGTTCCATAAATACCTTTTTTACTCCCTCCAAACTTTTTAGTTCCTACAATAGGAATAATATAATCTAAAGTCCAAATTATTATTGCCACTATTAGGGTAATTCCTAATAATAAAAAATTCATTGGAATAGCATCAGTTAAATGTAAAATTAACAACCCAGCCCAGCCAGATAACGGACCTGGTAATACAGGTAGGAAAGATCCAATGATTCCAAGAATAGTTAAAACGAAACCAAGAATTAATAAAAAAATATCCATAATATAAATAAATAGAAAACTAAATTACAAAGTGAATTTTCAATTAGCTAAATTAGTTTTTTGTTTTTTAAAGAAAAAAATCTTATTGATATTATATTACTCTATGAGAGGTTAAAATCTAGAGAAAAACTCAATAAAATTTAGTAGTTTTACTTAATAATCTAATTTATGCTTTTTCGTTTTATTATTTTTTCCATTTTAATATTTTTCTCCATTTCTTGCAATAAATTGATGGAGTTTGAAAAATTCAAAATTGAAAATTTAGATACTATTGTAGATTTTTCTATTGTAGATTTTTCACCCTCTTTTAAAGTATGTGATACGATTATTGATAAAAATCAAAAATATCTTTGTTTTAGAAATACTATTCATCAAAAAATCAATAAAGAGTTATTGCAAAACCCTCTCGAAGCCAGAGATTCTATATCAGAAATAATATTTATTGACCTATTGATTAATTCAAAAGGGATGATTTCTTTTAAAAAAATTGAGTTGACTGATAATTTAAAAAAACAACTTCCTGAATTAGATAGTGTAATCCAAAATAGTATAGAAAAGTTACCGATTATAAAACCTGCAACAAAGCGAGGAATTCCTGTGAATACGAAGTATAGATTACCAATTAAAATTCAAATAAGAGAATAGTCTTATTGATAAAGCCAAAATTATAAATTTCTCCTTTCATAAAAAAAATGTTTAATTCAACATTTTCCAAAGCTTGTCTTTTAACTCCTGAAGACCAGTTTGTGCTATAGATGAAATAAACAATGCTTCTACTCCTTTTGGGAGTTCTGCTTTAATTTCTTCTTTTAATTCATTGTCTAGCATATCTGATTTAGAAATTGCTAGTAAACGATCTTTATCCAATAATTCCGGATTATGTTGTTTAAGTTCGTTAAGTAAAATTTCATATTCTTTATTAATATCATCACTATCCGCTGGGATTAAAAACAATAAGGTAGAATTACGTTCTATGTGTCTTAAAAATCTGTGGCCAAGCCCCTTGCCATCTGCAGCTCCTTCTATTATACCAGGTATATCTGCAATTACAAAAGTTTGATTATCTCTGTGCTCTACAATCCCTAAATTAGGCTTTAGAGTTGTAAAAGCATAATCTGCTATCTTTGGTTTTGCAGCTGTCAAAACAGATAGTAGTGTGGATTTTCCAGCATTAGGAAAACCAACTAAACCAACATCTGCTAATAGTTTTAATTCTAAACGAAACCAAGCTTCAATTCCATCCATTCCTGGCTGTGAATATCTTGGAGTTTGATTTGTAGAAGATTTAAAATGCCAGTTGCCTAAACCACCTTTTCCTCCACGTAATAAAATAACTTCTTTTTTATTTTCCGTAATTTCTAAAATAATTTCATCAGTATCAGCATCTCTAATTATTGTTCCTAAAGGGACATCAACATATATATCTTTACCGTCTGCACCAGTACTTCTACTTTTACTTCCAGATCCACCATGGTCTGCTCTAAAATGTTTTTTGAACTTCAAATGAAATAAAGTCCACATATTTTTATCTCCTCGTAAAATTATGTGACCTCCTCGTCCTCCATCTCCTCCATCTGGACCACCTTTTGTAATATACTTTTCTCTGTGTAAATGCATAGAACCTTGACCTCCTTTACCAGAGGTAGCATATACTTTAATGTAATCAACAAAATTTCCTTCAGTCATTATTTGTAATTATTTATTTAACATTAGCTGTGCTTAATAATCTAAAGTGTGTCAAAAACTTCAGATAAACTATTATTAACATCCTTAATAGAACCCACACCATCTATGCCATAATAATTACCTTTTTCTTGATAAAAGCCTTTCAAAATAGCTGTTTTTGTATTGTATTCGTTAAAACGATTTCTTATTTTTTTTACATCAGTATCATCTGCTCTTCCACTCGTTAAACCTCTTTCTAGCAAACGCTCTATTAATAAGCTCTCTGGAACCTCTAAGGCTACCATTCCATTTATTTTCTCACCCTTTTCTGCTAAAAAGGTATCTAAGGCTATTGCTTGTGATTCTGTTCTTGGAAAACCATCAAAAATAAAACCGTTTGAGTCGATATTTTTTTCAACTTCTTTTTTTAACATATTTATGGTTACTTCATCTGGAACTAAGTTACCATCGTTCATATATGTTTTAGCCAGTAGTCCTAATTCTGTCTTATTTTTAATATTATACCTAAAAACATCTCCAGTAGAGATGTGAATTAAGTTGTATTTCTCTTTTAACAGATCTGCCTGTGTACCTTTACCTACTCCTGGGGGGCCAAATAATACAATGTTTTTCATTTTTGGTTTTATTGTTAATTGATATATTTCCGATTTATTCCTACCCAAGCCATTGTAATCTAATCCATAGCCTACAATAAATTTATCCTCGATACTTTTTCCAATATAATCTATTGGTAGTTCTTTTTTAAAAACATCAGGCTTAAAGAATAAAGTTGCTACTTTTAATTCTTTTACATCTTTATCTCTAAATATATTATAAATTTCCTGTAAAGTTGCTCCAGTATCTATAATATCCTCTAAAATAATCACTGTCCTTCCTGATAAATCTTCATTAATCCCTACTAACTGTTTTACATTAGCTTTTGATTTAATGCCTTCATATGAAGCTAATTTTACAAAAGAAATCTCGCAATTATCATCAAATTCTCTTATAAAATCTGCTGCAAATAGAAAACATCCATTTAAAATACCCACAAAAAGAGGTACTTCACCTTCAGGTAAGTCTGCTTTTACTTGTTTTACTAACATTTTTACAATCTGCGCGAGTTCTTCCTTTAAGATAAAAGGCTTAAAATATAAATCGTGAAGTTTTATAATTCTCATTAGCTTGTAAAGATAATATCTTGATGTTGAATAAAAAAAACCGTTTTGTAATTACTGAAATTAATTCAGCATATGCAAAACGGTCTTATATTATTTAAAAATAGTACTAATTATTCTTTTCTTCTTTTTTAGTTGTATCATACATAATTGGAGTTGCTACAAATAATGATGAATACGTACCAACTGCTACACCTATAATTAATGCAAACATAAATCCTTTAATAGAGGCACCTCCAAACAGGAAAATTGCTGACATTACTAATAATGTTGTAAAAGAAGTATTAATAGTCCTTCCTAAAGTAGAACTTAATGCTTTATCAACAACTTCACTATATTTCCATTTTGTATGAATTCCTGCAAATTCTCTAATTCTATCAAAAATAACCACTGTGTCATTCAGTGAATAACCAACTACAGTTAATATAGCTGCAATAAATGATTGTCCAATTTCCATATCAAAAGGCATGAAGCTATATGTAATTGAGAATACCCCTAATACAATTAATACATCATGAAAAACTGCAATTACTGCTCCAATTGAAAAAGAAACTTTTCTAAAACGTAATAGAATATATAAGAAAACTACAAGAAGCGAACCAAATACAGCCCAAAGCGCTGATGTTTTAATATCGTCTGCAATAGTTGGATCTACTTTTCTGTAACTCATAATGCCATTTGCATTTTTCGCTTTTTCAAAACCTGGCTTAAAGTCATTATAAGAAGTTTTACCTATATATGGTTTTAAACCTTTATATAATGTACTCTGAACTTCTTCATCTACTGATACACCTTCATCTTCTATTCTATAAACTGTAGTGATTTTTAATTGATTGTCAGTCCCATATGTCTTTACTTCTGGTGACGAACCAAAAGCACCTTTTAGTGTTTCTGCAACTTGGGTAGCATTCATAGCTTTGTCGAAACGTACAGTAAAAGATCTACCTCCCTTAAAATCAACACCTTGTTTTAATCCGATAGATGCAATAGAAATAATACCTCCTAAAATTATTGCTCCAGAAACAATATATGCTATTTTACGTTTTCTTAAAAACTCTATATTTAAATTCTGAAACCATCCTTTAGATATTGAAGTGTTAAAGGTTAGTTTTGATCCTTTAGTAACCGCACTATCAATTAGCAAACGTGTAATAAATACAGCAGTAAAAAGTGATGTTCCAATACCAATCATCAATGTTAAAGCAAATCCTTTAATTGGTCCTGTTCCAAAAATATATAAAATAATACCTGTTAGTAATGTTGTTATATTAGCATCAATAATTGCAGATAAAGCTCCTTTTACCGAAAACCCCTCTTCAACCGATTGTTTTAATCCTTTCTTCTTGAATAACCCTTCTTTAATTCTTTCAAAAATAATAACGTTAGCATCCACAGACATACCAATCGTTAAAATGATACCTGCTATACCTGGCAAGGTTAGTACTGCATTAAAAGATGCTAAAATACCAAAGATGAATAAAATATTTACTGCTAATGCAATATCAGCATATAAACCGGCTTTACCATAATAAAGTGTCATCCAAAGTAATACCATTAAGATTGCTAAACCAAAAGAGAGAAAACTTGCATCAATTGCTTCCTTACCCAAAGATGGTCCAACAACTTCTATTTCAATAATTTTTGCAGTTGCAGGTAACTTACCCGCCTTTAACACAGTGGCAATGTCTTCTGCTTCTGCAACAGTCATTAATCCACCCGAGATAGATGTTCTACCTCCAGTTATTGGCTGATTTACTGATGGAGCTGTGTAAACATAATCATCCAAAACTACAGCAACGAATCTTCCTGCATTTTCCGTGGTCATTTTTTCCCAAAGTTTTGATCCATAACCATTCATAGTCATACTAACTTCTGGCTTATTTAATTGGCTGAATTCTTGAGAAGCATCTAAAATAACATCACCCTCTATTGGTGCTTTATCTTTCTTATTAGATTTAATAGCATATAAAGCTAAAAGCTCTGTACCATCTGAAGATTTTGAAGGCTTATAGTCCCATAAAAATTTGACATATTTTAATTCTGATGGTAATAAATCTTTAACCTCCTTATTTCTTAACAACTTATTTACTTGAGCTGTATCTAAAACTTTGGCTTGTCCAACTAGAGAACTTAATTCTTGTTGGTTTTGAGCAACATTAGGGAATAAGTAAGTAAATAGGTTTTTCTGAACTACTTTTGTTGAATCGGAGGTCTCACCTAGTATATCATCAAGAGTATTCTTTTTGTCTGTATCTTCTGACTCGTCTGAAGTTGAATTATCTTTTAATAATTCTGCAACCTTCTCGTTAGCACTAAAAAAATAATTTTGTACTTCTGCATTTGAGTAAACTTCCCAAAATTGTAATTCTGCTTTACTAGTAATTAATTTAGTAACTCGTTCAATATCTTTCGCTCCAGGTAATTCAATTTGAATTCTTCCAGAGTTACCTATTCTTTGAATATTTGGCTGTGTTACTCCAAATTTATCTATCCTACTTCTCAATACATCAAATGCTGTACTAATAGAACTATTGATTTCTTGTTGTAAAATTTCTTTTACAACATCATTTGTTTCATCAAACTTTATCTTATCTCTTAGAGATTTAGTGCCAAAGATAGTGGGGTCACTTAATTTAGTTTCTAAGGCTAATTTTTCAAACTCAACAAAGAATAGATTCAAATATGTATCATTACTACTTTTCAATCTTAAGTCAGCAGCTTTCAGAGCATTATTAAACGTTTCATTTTTAGAATCATTAGATAATCCTTTCAAAACTTCTTTTACAGAAACCTGTAAAATTGCATTTACACCTCCTTTTAAATCAAGACCAAGATTCATTTCTTTGTCTTTTATATCATTGTAGGTAAAATTAGTTACTGCTAAGTCTACAACTTGCTTATTAGAAACGCTGTCTAAATACTTTCTTTCGAATATAGCTTTTTCTCTAGCATCATTGGTTGGAACCATTTTTGAAGCATAGTTAGCTGCATCTTTTTCTACTTTACTTCCAAAGAAAGTGAATGATAATTGGTATAAACTTACTAATCCAAATAGGATAGCAAACAACTTAATAAGTCCTTTATTTTGCATCTTTTATATATATTTATGTCGACTTTTTTAATTTTAAAAACGTGCAAATATAGTATTTCAAAGTAGCCTAACCAATTATTTTGTTACATTTATATGTAGTTACTTTGGTTTTAAAAGCATACCACTTAACAAAACTCTTTTTTAAAATTAAATTTGAATATTAAATGGTTTTTTGTGTGAAATCTAGATTAAATAAAGAATCTGATTAACATTGAAAAAAGATTTATTAAACAGTTTATGATAAAAAAAATGAAAGCTACTTTTACTTAAATTTCATACCTAAATGTACTACTTTTTTAGTTTCAAAAAAAGGTTCCTCGAAATAGTTTGGTAAATCATAAATTGAGGCAGTTGTATATCTCTTTAACTCCTCAGACAGGTCACCTCCTTTTAAATACAAAATACCATTTTTTAAGTCATGATTTTGTTTTTTCGCTATCCTACCTTTTGTCCAATGAACAAAAGTTTCCATTTGAGCTACTGCCCTACTTACTATAAAATCATATGTATCTTTTATATCTTCTACCCTTCCATGAGTAGTCTTTATATTTTCTAATCCTAACCCTTCGGCAACTTCATTTACCACTTTTATCTTTTTCCCTATTGAATCTACCAAATGAAATTCTGTTTCTGGAAAAAGAATAGCAAGCGGAATACCCGGAAAACCTCCACCAGTTCCTACGTCCAAAACTTTTGAACCAGGCTTAAACTCTATAACCTTTGCAATCCCTAAAGAATGTAAAACATGGCGTAAATATAATTCATCTATATCTTTTCTCGAAACCACATTAATTTTCAAGTTCCAATCTTGATATAATTTCTTTAACTCAGAGAATTGTTTGATTTGATGTCTTGTTAAATTTGTAAAGTATTTTTGTATAATTTCCATTAATAAAATATTTCAAATACAAAAGTAGCTATTGTATAAAACAATTCTTAACAAAAAGTAACGTTTATTATAAAAGCAACTTCAAAAAGTTTATTTTTGTTTAACAATATTAAAATTCAAAATGAAAACTATAAACTTCTCTAGGATCGATAATGCAAAATTTTTTAGAACATTAAACAAGAGAGTCAATATCTATTTTAAAGATAATCAAATCAAAAGAACAGGTAATTGGAAATTATATATTAAGGCAATCATAATGTTTTCATTATTTTTAATTCCATTTATTCTAGTTTTAACAATCTCAATGCCACAATGGTTAATGGCAATACTTATGTTTATTACTGGAATTGGAATGGCTGGCGTAGGAATGAATGTAATGCATGATAGTAATCACGAATCTTTTTCAAGTAAAAAGTGGGTTAATAAATTAATGGGAAGTAGTATTTATATTCTAGCTGGTAATGTATATAACTGGAAAGTTCAGCACAACGTTTTACATCATACCTTTACAAATATCAAAGACCATGATGAAGATATTGATGCTGGTAGAATTATTCGTTTTTCACTTCACTCCAAATGGCTAAAAATTCATAAAATTCAAAAATATTATTCAATTTTCCTATATGGGTTACTAACCATTAATTGGGCTATTACGACAGATGTCAAACAAATGCATCGTTATTTAAAACGTAAATTATCTTATGGGAAATTTCCAAATCCTAAAGTAGAATGGACTAAGTTAATTATTTCTAAAGTTGTCTATTATGCGCTATGGATAGTTTTACCTTTATTAGTTTTAGACATATCTTGGTGGAAGATTTTAATCGGTTTTTTTGTAATGCATTACACCGCTGGAATGATTTTAAGTCTCGTTTTCCAATTAGCACATATTGTTCCAAATACAAAAATGCCAGTACCAGATAAAGAAGGTAATTTAGAACATACTTGGGCGGTCCACCAATTACATACAACATCTAACTTCGCCCCGAATAATTTACTAGTAAATTTCTATACAGGTGGGTTAAATCATCAAGTTGAACATCATATTTTTCCTCATATTTCTCATGTTCATTATAATAAATTATCTAAAATTGTAAAAGAAACAGCTAAAGAATTCAATTTGCCATACAACGAATACAAAACAATGTCAAAAGCTATAATAGAGCATTTCAAACATTTAGGAGTATTAGGTCAAAAACCAGAATTAGCGTAACAACAATCACTTTAGAATGACACACCCATTATCGGACAGAATTAACAGTTTACCTATTTCTCAAACCTTAGCAATGGCTGCTAAAGCAAGAGAACTAAAAGAACAAGGAATAGATATTATTAGCTTAAGTCTAGGTGAACCTGATTTTAATACTCCAGGATTCATAAAAGACGCTGCTATAGAAGCTATCAATCAAGACTATAATTCGTATACACCAGTAGACGGTTATGTCGAATTAAAACAAGCTATCTGTACAAAATTTAAACGCGATAATGATTTAATTTACAAGCCCAATCAAATTGTTGTTTCAACTGGTGCAAAACAATCAATTGCAAATATAGCACAAGTGCTATTAAATCCTGGCGATGAAGTTTTATTACCGGCTCCTTACTGGGTTAGTTATTCAGCAATTGCAACTTTATGTGAAGCTAATTTTGTAGAAATCCCTTCTTCAATAGATGATGATTTTAAAATTACTCCTTCTCAATTAGAGGCAGCTATAACAACAAAAACTAAAATGGTTTTTTTTAACTCCCCAAACAACCCTAGCGGAAGTATTTATAGTGAAAAAGAATACAGAGCTTTGGCTAACGTTTTAGAAAATTATCCACAGATCTATATCTTATCCGATGAGATTTACGAACACATAAATTATGGAGTAAAACCGTTTAGTTTTGCTGCCATTAAAAGCATGTATGAAAGAACAATTACTGTTAACGGATTAGCAAAAGCATTTGCAATGACTGGTTGGAGAATTGGTTATTTAGGGGCACCACATTGGATAGCAAAGGCATGTACAAAAATGCAAGGACAAATTACTTCAGGAACAAATTGTATCGCTCAAAGAGCAGCTATTACTGCCGTTCTTGCACCTGTAGAAAAAGTACAATATATGGTTGATGAATTTAAAGCTCGTAGAGATATTGTTTTAGATTTATTAGGTAATATTGACGGATTCAAGTTAAATATTCCTGAAGGAGCATTTTATGTTTTTCCAGATATTTCTGCTTTTTTCGGAAAAACAATTAATGGTGTGAGGATTGAAAATGCAAATGACTTTTCTTTATTTCTATTAGAGAAGGCGAACGTAGCTAGTGTTACGGGTGACGCTTTTGGAGCTCCTAATTGTATAAGATTATCTTATGCTGCATCAGAGTTAATCTTAAGAGAAGCAATAAAAAGAATTAAAAGAGCACTGAGTTAGTTTCTATAAACTCATGTTATTTCTATAATTATTATTTAGAATTAAGTAAAAAACCACATCTAAAAGATGTGGTTTTTTACTTAATTAAATCATTAAAGGGATTTTAATCTACATTATCGTGCAGAAAAGAATTATTTGATTTTAGTTGAATATCATCATTTTCTTTACTTAATATTGTTTTAGTTTTACTAATAGACGTGTTAACATCTAAATCTACACCTAATCTTTTGTAAGCTGGTTGACGCTCTATATCATCAATGTTTTTATTCATTTGGTCTGCAAACTTATAATTAAAACCTTTCATAGTTTTTCTTCGTTCTGCAGCTCTTTTTTGCAGCTCTGTGATTGTTAAACTTAAAGGGGAAACCTCTTCACTGTCGGTAGTGATTTTATTAATTTCTAATTGAGGTGTTGCAACTTTTAATTCAAATTGTACATCACCATCTTCTAACAGATTAGATGTTATTAATGAACTTTTTCCTATAGTTGGTCTAACGTCAAAATCCTCTAAAACATATCTCGTTTCTGGCTCTTTTTTCTCAAAGACGATCTCCTCAGCACCAAAAACTTCAATCTCATTCACATTAATTATTTCTTTAATTTCAACAACTTCTTCTAAATCAAATCGAATATCTTTAGTTGGGGTAATCTCTGTATAAGAATTAAGAGGCATATCAAACAACAGATCTGATTCAACTATTGGTGCTTCTTTAGAATCTTGTTCTAATATACTTTCTGTTATATCTGTAATTATAAAATCATCATCTGAGACCTCCTCTATATTAATTTCATCAAAAACAACTTGTGTTTTTTTAATACTATCTGAGGTAAATATTAAATTTGTTTTAGAGACTTTCTCTTGAACATCATCTTCTAAAATATGTACAATTTTTTGACCAGAACTTTCTAATAAAGGTGCTTCGAGAGCATTTGTCTTTTTAATTTTGTTATCAGAGAAACTATAAGTTGCTTTTTGTTCATTTTCTAATGTATGCACAATTTTCTTTACTTCTGTATTGGTAATTGTATTTTGCTGATCGGCAGCAAAACCAGTTGCTACTATTGTTACAGATATTGCTCCAGCTAATGATTCATCTTCCCCAATTCCCATGATAATATTTGCATCATATCCCGCTTCTGTTTGAATATAGTCATTTACTTCTCCGATTTCATCTAAAGTAACTTCATTCGTTCCGGAAACAATTAATAACAATACATTTTTAGCTCCAGTAATCTTATTATCATTTAACAAGGGGGAGTCTAACGCTTTTACAATGGCATTCTTAGCCCTACTAGTTCCTTCTTCTTTTGCTGAGCCCATAATAGCGGTACCACTATTGGAAAGTACGGTCTTTGCATCGTGTAAATCTATGTTTTGTTTATAATGATGTGTAATGACCTCAGCAATGCCTCTTGCAGCAGTTGACAAAACCTCATCTGCTTTTGAAAAACCTGCTTTAAACCCAAGGTTTCCATATACTTCTCTTAATTTATTATTGTTAATCACAATTAATGAATCAACATTATTACGTAAAGTATCTATACCTATTTGAGCTTGTTTTGATCGCATTCTTCCTTCAAATTGAAATGGAATTGTAACGATTCCTACCGTTAAGATATCCATGTCTTTCGCAATTTTTGCAATAATTGGTGCTGCTCCAGTTCCTGTTCCACCTCCCATACCAGCAGTGATAAATACCATTTTTGTTTGAGTATTTAACATTTCCTGAATTTCCTCTATACTCTCTTCTGCTGCTTTCTCTCCTACATCTGGATTAGCTCCTGCTCCCAAACCAGAGGTTAAATTAGCGCCTAATTGAATTTTATTGGGAACTGGACTATTTTCTAAAGCTTGTGAATCTGTATTACAAATAACAAAATCTACACCCTTAATATGTTGTGTAAACATGTGGTTCACTGCATTACTCCCTCCGCCACCTACACCAATTACTTTTATAGTATTGGATTGTGTCTTTGGCATGTCAAATAATATGTTATCGAATTCTGTACTCATAAATAACGTATCTATTTTTACTATTTTATATTATATTATTTTGCTGCTTAGCAACTTTTATTCTGCGTTGTCTAAAAAATCTTTCAATCCTTCAGTAAATTTCTTGAAGAAATTATTCCCAACACGTTTTGATTTCTCTTCATTTTCTTGAGTTTCTTCAACTTCTTCTATAGCTTCCTCAAACTCTCCAGATCTCTCAATTTCTTCTTCAGTTTGCTTAGTTAGAGCCTCCATTAGGAGTCCAACAGCAGTTGCATAAGAGGGGCTTGATAAAGCATCTTCTGAATCTCCCGCTAAATGTTCATTTGGATAACCTATTCTTGCATCCATTCCTGTGATATACTCAACTAATTGGCGGAGATGTTTTAATTGAGAACCACCACCCGTCAAAACAATTCCTGCTATTAATTTTCCTTTTTGCGTTTCATGTCCATAGTTTTTAATCTCTAAATATACATGTTCAATTATTTCTTGAACTCTTGCATGAATAATTTTAGATAAATTCTTTAACGTAATCTCTTTAGGCTCTCTCCCTCTTAATCCTGGAATAGAAACAATTTCTGTTTCTTTATTCTCACCAGGCCAAGCAGAACCAAATTTTATTTTCAATAATTCGGCTTGTTTTTCAATAATAGAACATCCTTCTTTAATATCGTCTGTAATCACATTCCCTCCAAAAGGAATTACAGCCGTATGTCTAATAGTACCATCTTTAAAAATTGCTAGATCTGTTGTACCTCCTCCTATATCGATCAAAGCAACTCCAGCTTCTTTTTCTTCTTGACTTAATACTGCAGATGCAGACGCTAAAGGTTCGAGTGTAATATCTGCAAGATCTAATGCTGCGCTTTTAACACAACGCCCAATATTTCTAATTGACGAAACTTGCCCAACAACAACATGAAAATTGGCTTCTAAACGACCTCCATACATTCCTATTGGTTCTTTAATATCTGCTTGAGAGTCTACTTTAAAATCTTGGGGTAAAACATGAATAATTTCCTCTCCAGGTAACATTACTAATTTGTGAACTTGATTTTCTAAGTTCTCTAAATCGTCTTCATTAATTACCTCATCAGCATTTGCTCTAGTAATATAATCTGAATGATGTAAGCTTCTAATATGTTGTCCGGCAATTCCTACTACAACATCTTCAATTTTCTGGCCAGAGACACTTTCTGCTTCTTCGACTGCTTGTTGAATAGATTGAATAGTTTGAGTGATATTGCTAACTACTCCTCTTTTCACACCTAAACTTTTAGCTTTTCCAACACCTAGGACCTCTATTTTTCCATATTCATTTTTACGACCAATCATAGCAACGATCTTGGTGGTACCAATATCTAAACCAACTGCTATTTTATTGTTTTCCATTTTGATTTATTTTGCACACACAACTTGGTTGTGATATTTTATATTAATGGTTTTGTACTGATGTATTGTTTTATCTAAAAATACTTTACTATAGAACGCTTTTAATTTTTTAAACTTTACATCAATATTGATTGATTTACCAAAATCTATTTTATAATCTCCACTTCTGACAGCAAACTGATACTCTTCATTTTCAAACTTATGAATACCTATTAGCTCTTTTTTTAGAAATTCATCTTTTAATATTACAGTAACTAAATTCACTATTTCCCTTAAACTTTCTTCTTCATTAAATCCAGAAATAAGTAATACTCTTGCCGAGTAAATAGCAGATAACGGCATTTTTACGCCTTCTTCATCAATATAATATGAATTATCCTTAGTAACAATTCTTGCAATTGGATTCCGCTGTTTCACAATAGAATTAAGCGTACCATTTATAGTTAAAAAAACTGAAGATTTCTTAACATAAGGATTGTCATTTACTTGATTTTCCAAACCATATAAATCTATCACAGATTTTTGTAATTTTTCTACTGTTTGATCATTTTGTATTAACAATTTATTAACCATTGTATTTGTTAAAAATTTACTATTTTTTTCTTCAAATTTTATATTAATAATAGAGACTTTTTTTTCTAAATTTCTCGTTGATGAAAAACCATATAATAACACTAGACTAGTAGTTATTGTTAAGAAAAACAAATATTTTAATACTAATTTAAACCTCATTATTTATATAGTTTAATAGTTCAGTTTTAATATCATTTATAATAGTTCCAATGTCACCAGCACCCAACATAACAACTACTTTAGCATCAGAATTTTTAATAACTTTTACCAAATTATTTTTTTGAACTAACTTTTTATGCTTGTTGTTAATTTTACTTAATAACCATGATGAATCAACACCTTCAATTGGTAATTCCCTAGCTGGATATATATCTAGTAATACTACTTCGTCAAATTTTGACAAAGCTTTCGCGAAATCATTAATAAAGTCTCGTGTTCTAGAAAATAAATGAGGTTGGAAAATAACTAAAAATTTTTCACCTGGATACATTTCTCTGACTGAACTTTCTACTGCTTTTATTTCTGTTGGATGATGTGCATAATCATCAATCAAAACAAGATCATCTGTTTTAATTTTATATGAAAATCTTCTTTTAACTCCTTTAAAAGAAGCTAACCTCTGCTTTATCTCAGCTAAAGGAATACCATAAACATCTGCCATTGCTAATGCTGCTAGTGCGTTCATTACATTATGTTTTCCTGGAAGATGAAATACTATGTTTTCTACTTTCTCTGTTGGAGTTTGTACATCAAAAACATATCTACCTTCTTCAATTTTTATATTAAAAGCGTTATAATCTGATTTTTTATCAATAGAGTAGGTTAACCCTTTTATAGGTAGGCCTTTAGCTACAATTAATGTTTGAGAAACTTTATTAGAAAATGCTTTAAAAGATTCTTGAAGTGCTTCTGGCTTTCCATAAATATCTAAATGGTCTGGATCCATGGATGTAATACAACCAATATTTGGAGAAAGCTGAAGAAACGATCGATCAAATTCATCTGCTTCTACAACTGTAATTTTATCCTCTCCTAAAATTAAATTAGAATTATAATTCTCTGATATACCTCCTAAAAAGGAGGTTGCTAATTTTGGTTGCATAACATGACCTAGAATAGCTGATGTTGTGGTTTTCCCATGAGTTCCAGCAACAGCTAAACAAAAAGTATTTTCAGTTATTTTACCTAAAACCTCCGCTCTTTTTAAGACTAAAAAATTATTTTGAATAAAGTAATTTAATTCGGAATGATTTTTTGATACTGCTGGAGTGAACACAATTAATGTTTTCTCTTTATTTAAAAAAGATCCTGGAATATTTTTTAGATTATCATCAAAATGAATATCTACTAATAATTCTTGTAACGAATAAGTAATGTTAGATGGCGCTTTATCATAACCTGCAACTTGCATATTATTAGATATAAAATAGCGAGCCAAAGCACTCATTCCCATACCTCCAATACCTATGAAATAAACGTTGTTTATATTTTTAAAATTCACTTAATTAATGCTTTTTCAATTTCGTTAACTATATCAGTTGTAGCGCTAGGTAGAGCTAAATATTTTATATTTTCAGATAAACTCTGTTGCTTACCCTTGTCTTTTAGTAAAATCTCAAAAACTATAGAAAATGTATCTAAATCCGTTTCTTTTAACAAGATTGCTGCATTGTTATCTACAATTGATTTAGCATTTTTCGTTTGATGATCTTCTGCAACGTTTGGAGAAGGAATAAAAATCACAGGCTTCCCTACAATACATAATTCCGAAACTGAACTAGCACCAGCTCTAGATATAATTATATCTGAAGCAGCATATGCAAAATCCATATGATTAATAAATTCATGGACTTGAACATGATCTAAATCATTATACTTTTTATATTGATTAAAATATAATTTCCCGCATTGCCAGATAATTTGTACATCATGTTTTTTAAAAAATTCTAACTGAAATTCTATCAACTGGTTAATTCTTCTCGACCCTAAACTTCCACCTAAAATTAGTAAGGTATTCTTTGTTTTATCTATGTTAAGAAAATCAAATGATTCTTCTCGCTTGGAATGAATTAACAATAAGTCTTGACGAACAGGATTTCCTGTTTTTAAAATTTTATCTGCTGGAAAGAATCGATCTAAATTATTATAAGCGACAAAAATTTTATTTACTTTTTTAGAAAGTAATCTATTTGTAATTCCTGGATATGAATTTTGCTCTTGTATAAAACATGGTATCTTTTTAATACTTGCCATCATCAAAGTTGGTCCACTTGCAAAACCACCAGTTCCAATAGCTATATCAGGTTTAAACTTATTAATGATTCTTTTTGCTTTTAGTAAACTAAATATTAATTTAAGTGGAAATAAGAAATTTTTAATAGTTATTCTTCTTTGAATACCCGTAATCCACAATCCTTCAATTTGATATCCGGCATCTGGAACTTTTTCCATTTCCATTTTGTCTTTTGCACCAACAAAAAGAAAATTTGCTTCAGGATACCGAAGTTTTAATTCGTTTGAAATCGCTATTGCAGGATAAATATGCCCACCTGTTCCACCTCCAGAAATTAAAATATTAATCGATTGCTTCATGTAGAATATCTAAAGGGTTATCATCTAAAATTTCTTCTTCTGTTTTTTCTTTTGAAGCACTTACACTTAAAATTATTCCAATAGCAAAACAAGTCATCCAAATAGAGGTACCTCCACTACTAATTAAGGGTAATGTTTGTCCCGTTACAGGTAAGATATTTGTCGCTACAGCCATATTCATAGATGCTTGAAAAATAATTGGTAACCCAACGGCTACAACTAAAAGTTTTCCAAAAACTGTATTTGTTTTTTTTACCACCACAAAAAATCTAAAGAGTAAAAGGAAATAAATAAAAATAATTCCTAACCCTCCTAGTAAACCATATTCTTCTACTATAATTGCATAAATAAAGTCAGATGAAGACTGTGGTAAAAAATTTTTCTGTATACTTTTTCCAGGACCTAATCCTAGAACTCCACCTGTTGCTATTGCAATATTTGCTTTTTCAACTTGATATGGTTCTTTTGCTCCATCTGCTTGAAACAACGGAGAGTTTTCTATTCTACTCTGCCAAGTCTGGACTCTATTTGGCATCGAATCTGGAAATATTTTTACTATTGAAATAAAGAAAAATAACACTATGATTCCAACTCCGAGAATAACACCTATAAACTTAGAAGGGTACCCCCCTATAAAAACAACTATTAATACCATTGTAAAAATAATAGCAGTTGTAGAAAAATTTGCTGGTAAAATAAGAATTAAAATCAGTGAAACAGGCAACCATAATTGCCATAGACTTTCTTTAAAATTAATTTCAAACTCTTTATTTTTTGCTAAATATCTAGCAACATAAATCATTAAAACTAGACCAGCAAGCGTAGAGGTTTGGAAACCAATACCTCCTATTCTAATCCATCTACTCGCGTTAGCTCCACCAATAAGAGTGCCCTGTGCCATAGTAAATATCAATAGAACAATTACTATAGGGATCATTATAACAGATCCTCCAGAAAAATATCTGTAAGGAACTTTGTGAACTCCATAAATAATACCAAAACCAATAATTAGAAGCGCTACGTGTTTTGCTAAGTGACCAATTGTAGAACCGGAACCGACTACGTAAACAAGATTTGTACTTGCGCTATACACAGGCATAAAAGAGAATATTGCCAAAATAGCTACGAGAGCCCATATGGTTTTATCTCCTTTAATATGCTTGAAAATGGTTTTCATAGTAGTTTGAAAATTATTTTATATGATCAATATTTAAAGATTTCTTACTGCATTTTTAAACTGACGTCCTCTGTCTTCATAATTATCAAATAAGTCAAAACTTGCACATGCAGGAGATAGCAATACTACATCACCTGTTTCTGATAATTTTTCTGCTACTTTAACGGCTTCTTCTGCGCCAGCTGTTTCGATAATAAATTCAATAACATTGCCAAATGTTTTTTTTATTTTTTCGTTATCTGTACCCAAACAAACTATCGCTTTTACTTTCTCTCTTACTAATGGTAAAAGATCTTCATAATCATTTCCTTTATCTACACCTCCAACTACCCAAACCGTACTTTTATCCATACATTCTAATGCATAAAAAGTTGCATTAATATTAGTTGCTTTAGAATCATTAATATATTCCACACCTCTTATTTTAGCAAAATTTTCTAAGCGATGTTCTGCTCCCTCAAAATTTGCTAAACTTTCTTTAATAGATTCTTTTCTAACTTTTAATAATTGAGCAGCCATTGTTGCCGCCATTACATTTTTTGTGTTGTGTCTCCCTTTCAATGATAAAGTTGATAATGGCATATTTAGTTTTTCTTTATTAATGTTAATTATAATATTATTGTTTTTTATGTATGCACCATATTCTAACTCCCTTTTAATTGAAAAAGGAACCAATTGTGCTTTTGTATTGTTATTTTTAAACCAATCATTTATATTCTTGTCGTCTGAATCGTAAATCAAATAATCTTCACTTTTTTGATTCTTAGTGATTCTGAATTTAGATGCTATATATTTATTAAAATCATTTTCATACCTATCTAAATGATCTGGCGTAATGTTTGTTATAATAGCGATATGACTATTAAATATTTCAATACCGTCTAACTGAAAACTACTTAACTCTAATACATAATTCTTATAAGAATTCTCAACGACTTGTTGTGCAAAACTTTTGCCTATATTTCCAGCGACTCCTGAATCTATACCTCCTTTTTTTAAGAGATGATGTAATAATAATGTTGTTGTCGTTTTACCGTTAGAACCTGTAATACCAATGATGGTTGATTCTGTATATTTTGCCGCAAACTCTATTTCAGATATAACTTTTATTCCTTGAGCCTTTAACTTTAAAATTAAAGGAACAGTTTCTGATATTCCAGGACTTTTCACTATTACATCTGCATTTGAAATTTTAGTTTCAGTATGTTGCTTTTCTTCGAAAGCTATATCATTACTAATGAGAACTTCTTTGTACTTTTCTACAATTAAACCTCTATCAGAAACAAAAACTTCAAAGTTTTTTTGTTTACCAAGAATAGCTGCACCCACTCCACTCTCTCCTGCTCCAAGAACAACTAGTCTTTTCAATTTTTATCTTAATTTTAATGTAACAATTGTTAATACCGCTAATAAAATTCCTACAATCCAAAAGCGCACAACTATTTTGCTTTCGTGATAACTTAACTTTTGATAATGATGGTGTAAGGGTGACATTTTAAAAATTCTTCTTCCTTCGCCGTATTTTTTTCTAGTATACTTAAACCAAGAAACTTGAAGAATTACTGATAAGTTTTCTATAACAAAAATTCCTGCTAAGATTGGGAGTAATAATTCTTTTCTTATCGCTATTGCTATAACAGCTATTATTCCACCAATTGTTAGACTACCAGTATCTCCCATAAATACCTGAGCAGGGAATGTATTGTACCAAAGGAATCCAATTAATGCACCTGCAAAGGCTAAAATAAAAACTGTCATTTCACCTGAATTTGGAATATACATGACGTCTAAATACTCTGCAAAAATTATATTCCCAGATACCCAAGAAAATACAGCTAGCGTAATTACCATAATAGCGGAGGAACCAGCTGCTAAACCATCTATACCATCTGTTAAATTTGCGCCGTTAGAGACTCCTGTAACAATAAAAACGACTATAAAAATGAAAATAATCCAACCATACTTTTCATAGTCATTTCCTAAAAAACTCAATGCTTTTGAATAATCTAATTCGTTATTTTTAAAAAAAGGAACTGTTGTTTTTGTAGATTTGTGAGCATCACCAAAGACTTTCAATCTTCCATTCTCTTGCATCTCTCTTTTAGCTACTGGTAATTGCTCTTTAATAGTGACACCTTCATTAAAATACAACATAGAGCCTACAATAATTCCAAGTCCTACTTGGCCTAGTACTTTAAATTTACCTTTTAGACCATCTTTATTTTTTTTAAACACTTTAATGTAGTCGTCTAAAAAACCTATCAAACCCATCCAAATTGTAGTAATAATTAAAATAATAATATAAATATTATTTAGTTTAGCTAATAAGATTACGGGGATTAAAGTTCCCAAAATAATGATAATTCCTCCCATTGTTGGAGTACCTGATTTCTGCTTTTGACCCTCTAAACCTAATTCTCTAACGGTTTCTCCAACTTGCTTTTTTCTTAAAAAATTAATGATTCTCTTACCGTAAATAGCGGATATTAATATTGATAAAATAAATGCTGAAGCTGCTCTAAATGTTATAAATTGAAATAAACCTGCTCCAGGTAAACCAAATTGACTTTCTAAATATTCGAATAAATAATATAGCATTTTAGAGGTTTTTTTGTTGATTAAAGCACTGTTTCACTTCTTCTAAATCATTAAAATGAGAACGAACACCGTTTATTTCTTGATAACTTTCATGACCTTTCCCAGCAATTAAAATAATATCACCAGGTTTAGATAGCTTGTAAGCTGTCTTAATTGCCTGTTTTCTACTTAGAATGGTTAATGTCTTATTTTCCTTTTCTAAAGAAACTCCTGATTCCATTTCATCTAAAATAGTTTCTGGGTTTTCAGTTCTTGGATTATCTGAAGTGAATATAACTTGGCTACTCAACTGAACTGCAATATTTGCCATTTTTGGCCTTTTAGACTTATCTCTATCACCTCCACAACCTACTACTGTAATAACACTTTCAGAATCAGTTCTGATATCATTAACCGTCTCTAATACATTTTTTAATGCATCTGGGGTATGGGCATAGTCTACAATTGCAGTAATTCCATCACTAGAAAATATATACTCAAAGCGTCCACTAACACTTTCTAATTGACTAATAATTGTTAAAATTTCTAGTCTATCTAAACCTAATAATTCTGCAGTACCAATTATGGCCATTAGGTTATACATATTAAATACACCAATCAACTTAGTCCAAACCTGAGTTTTATCAAAAGAAATTAAAGTTCCAGAAAGTTGTTTTTCTAAAATTTTCCCTTTAAAATCTGCTATAGTTTTTAAAGCGTACGTTTTCTTAATTGCTTTCGTATTTTGCAACATGAAGTTGCCATTTTTGTCATCAATATTTGTTAATGCAAATGCTGATTTTGGTAGTTCATCAAAAAAAAGTTTTTTTACATTTCTATAATCTGAAAAAGTTTGATGGTAATCTAAATGATCATGAGAGAGGTTTGAAAAAACTCCTCCAGCAAAGGTCAACCCTGCTGTTCTTTTTTGATGAATACCGTGGGAACTTACTTCCATAAAACAGTAATCAACACCATTATCAATCATTTTATTTAAATAGCTATTTATAGATATAGAGTCAGGTGTGGTATGAGTAGCTTTAAACTCAGTATCATCTACTATTATTTTAACAGTAGAAAGTAAACCTACCTTATAACCTGCTTTTTTGAATAATTGGTATAAGAGTGAAGCAATGGTTGTCTTCCCATTTGTTCCTGTAACACCTACTAATGGAAATTTTGTTGAAGGGTTATTGTAAAAATTAGAGGCCATTATTGCCAGAGCAATATTAGTATCGTTAACCTGAATATAGGAAACAGTCTTATTTTTACTTGCTGGTAAATCTTGACAAACAATTACACATGCTCCTAAGGACACTGCTTTATCAATATATAAGTGACCATCAATGGAAGCTCCTTTTTGAGCTATAAAAATATCCTCTTTTTGAACTTTTCTTGAGTCAAAAACAAGATTTTTTATATCAATATTTGTGTCCCCAAAAACTTGGAGTATTGAAACCTTGTATAATATTTCTTTTAAATTTCTCAGCTTACGAAAGGTTTAAAATAATTGTTGCTCCTTTTACTAATTTTTCCCCCTTATTTATGGATTGATGCTTCACTTTTCCAATCCCAGAAACTTTTACTTTTAATCCAATATTCTCTAATAAAGACAAAGCATCCATACCCGACATTCCTTTTACATTAGGTATTTCTGTATATGTTTTATTTAACTGACTGTTGTAATTTAAAAATCTATTATCTATTGATGTAAAATGAATTTTGTCATCTACAGATTGGATGTCTATAGGGGTAGTTGTGTGGATTTTTTGAGCAATTTCTTTAAAGACTGGTGCTGCAACGGTCGCTCCATAATATCCTTTTTCTTTCTTTGGATCATGAATAACTACAATACAAGAATATTTAGGATCCTCTACGGGAAAGAAACCTGCAAAAGATGCGATATATTGTTTTGAAGAATAGCCTCCTCTTATTGTTTCACCTTTTTCATTTTTATGCTGAGGAATATATTTTTTTGCAGTTCCTGTTTTACCGGCCATCGAGAAATTAGACGAATAAATATTTTTTGCAGTGCCTTTAACAACTACATTATGTAATATTTTTATGACTTTCTTCAGTGTTTCTTCTGATGCTATTTTAGGATTTACAATCTCTGTTTTAAAAGTTTTCTCCAATTTTTCTTGCCTTCTTAACTCCTTAACAAATCTTGGTTTTACCATCACTCCATTGTTAGCAACAGCATTATAAAACATTAAAGTTTGCATTGGTGTAACAGAAACCCCATAACCCCAGGACATCCATTCTAATGAAATTTTACTCCATTGTTTGTTTTTTGGATTGGGTATAAATGGTATTCCCTCTCCTTTAATTGGAAAACCAACTGGTTTTGTAAAGCCATATTTCTCTAATTTATTAATAAACTTTTCTGGTTTATTATCATAGTGTTTTCTGATTAACTTTACGATTCCTACATTCGAGGAAACTTCAAAAACTCTTGCTGCAGAAATTTCACCATATCCACCTTTTTTAGAATCTTCTACTTTAAAACCATGAATGAAAATTTTCCCTTTTTCTGTATCTACAACTGTAGATGTATCTATTACTTTATCATCTAATGCTGCCATTAAACTTGCCAGCTTGAAGGTTGATCCAGGTTCATCACTCTCCCAAACTGCATAATTTCTTTTCTCGTAATATTTTCCTTCTGAAGTTCTCCCTAGGTTTGAAATAGCCTTAATTTCACCTGTTGAAGTTTCCATAACCACTGCACAACCATGGTCTGCCTCAAAATACTCTAACTGCCTTAGTAAGGCGTGATGAGTAATATCTTGAATGTTTACATCTAAAGTGGTAATAATATCATGCCCATCGACAGGTTCTTTTTCATTAATATCATTAATCGGTTTCCATTGATTTTTTGCAATTTTTTGTTTCCATCGCAGGCCGTCCTCACCTTTCATGTAATCAGAAAATGCTCCTTCTATACCAGCTTCACCTCTTTTATCATCGTAACCAATAGTCCTCTCTGCAATTTTACCAATTGGATGTTCGCGAACTGTCTTGTGCTCTGCTATAAAACCACCCTTGTAAACACCCAAATTAAAAATTGGGAATTTTTTCATCTTTAAATAATTACCGTAGCCAATATTTTTTGCAATTAAGAAATATCTTTTTTTAGCTATTTTTGCATTTCTAAGTTTTACTTCATAGTAATTTGAAGTATTTCCAAGCATATTTGAGAGATCTATTGAAAGGGCTGTAATGTTTTCTTCGAAGACATTATCCTCTACTACGACTAAGTCCATTCTAATTGTGAACTTAGAAAGTGATGTTGCTAGTAAATTTCCGTCAGCCGCATAGACATTTCCTTTATTTGCAGAAATCGTAAATTCTTTAAAAGTCAGATCTGTAGAAAGCTTTTTATATTTATCTCCATGAACATATTGAAGATTAAATATTCTGAAAATTATAATCACTAAAAAAAGAGTCATAAAGGCCGCTACTAAGAAAAATTTTGCGAGAATACCTTTTTTTTGAATTGCCAATTTATTAATATTTATAAGTTACTTTTATTTTTTTTGGCGGAGTCTTAGAAGTTTCCAATCCAATTGATTTAACCTTTTTCTTTATACTTGATTCCATCTTCATTCTTTCTACTTTGGAACTTATATCGACGAATTCTTCCCTTAACTCTCTTTTCTCTTTGTTTAAATTCCCAATCAGAATTACTTTCTTATCTGCTTTGTGACCAATCGAAATCATTATTAATATTAGCACAACTATAAAAATAATTGTTCGCCAATTTTTAAAAGCAGATTCATCTGTAAGAAAACTTCCTCTAAGAAAACCATATAATCCTTTTCTAACTTTAGACATAGTCCTGAATTATTATTTGATTCTTTGTTTTTTCAATGTTGCAATTCTAAGCTTTGCACTCCTTGCTCTGTTATTTAATTTAATTTCCTTTAAATCAGGTACTATTAATTTTCCTACCTTTTGCATTGGTTCATCCGTATTTCCAAAGACATCCTTCTCTAACTCACCACTGAACATCCCTGTACTAATAAATCTTTTTACCAATCTATCCTCTAGAGAGTGATAAGAGATTACACTTAGTCTTCCGTCTGGCAATAATAAATTTGGCATTTGCTCTAAAAATTCTTTTAAAACGTTTAACTCCTGGTTAACTTCAATTCTAATTGCTTGAAAAATTTGAGCTAATATTTTATGCTCTTTTGCTTTTGGTAAATATTTCTGAAGTATTTCTTTTAACTGAAAACTAGTTTCTATTTTTTTTTCTTCTCTTTTATCAATAATCGTTTTGGCTATATTTCTTGAATTTCTTAATTCACCATATAAAAACAATATTTCTGCTAATTTTTCTTCAGAGTAATTGTTAATAATTTCTTTGGCAGAAATTTTTGATTTTTGGTTCATCCTCATATCTAAATCTCCGTCAAATCGAATAGAAAATCCCCTTTCCGCTTCATCAAACTGATGAGAAGAAACTCCTAAATCTGCTAAAACTCCATCAACTTTTTTTATCCTATGAAATCTTAAAAACCTTGATATATATCTAAAATTTTCTGGAATTAATACAAAGCGTTCATCATCAATTAAATTCCCTTGTGCATCGGGATCTTGATCAAAGGCAAAAAGCTTTCCATTAGCATCAAGTCTATTTAATATTTCTCTTGAATGACCACCTCCTCCAAAAGTCACATCAACGTATACACCGTTCGCTTTTATTGATAAAGCATCTATGCTTTCTTTAAGTAAAACTGGATTATGATAATTCATCAGTAGCATTATTTCCCATCACATCTTCGACTAAATCTGCGAAATCTACAGAAGCATCATCAATTGCTTTTTCATATTTAACCTTATCCCATATTTCAATGATATTTATAGCAGAAGACAAAACAACTTGTTTTTGAATTCCTGCAAAATCACATAAATCTTTTGGAATTAATATCCTTCCAGATGAATCTAATTCAACCATCTTCACGCCAGCAGTAAACCTTCTAATGAAATCATTATTCTTTTTTACAAATCTGTTTAATTTATTAATTTTTTGCATCATCAAATTCCACTCACTCATAGGGTATATCTCTAGACAGGGCTGAAAAACAGCTCTTTTAATGATAAAGCCTTCCTGTAAGACAGAATGAAGCTGTTTTTTAAAGGCTGATGAGAACATCAATCTACCCTTAGTATCAGCCTTGCACTCGTATGTACCAATAATGTTAATCATAAAAAAAGTAATTCTATAGAACTCAAAAATAAATAAAATTTACCACTTTTACCCACTTTCTACCACATTGTTTATAACTTTATCGTCTTATAGGTTTAAAAAAACTAATCAACTGAATTTCAAAACTTTTACTATTTAACAAAAAAGGAGTACATTTACGATTCAGTAAATTGTAAAAAAACCAATGATTGATTATTTAAAAAAGGATGAAGGATTTACTTATGCTGAGGCAGGAAAAGGTCCTACTATCATTGTCTTACATGGATTAATGGGAGCATTGAGTAATTTTGAAGAAACGTTTAACCACTTTTCTCAAAATGGTTACACTGTTTTAATTCCTGAATTACCACTTTATACACTTCCATTATTGAAAACTAATGTTAAGAACTTAGCAGAATTCTTAAAAGAGTTTATGGAGTTCAAGAAATTAGATTCTGCAATTTTATTAGGTAACTCCCTTGGAGGTCATATTTCTCTTTATTTCACGAAGCATTACCAAGAAAAGGTGAAAGCTTTAGTTCTTACTGGAAGCTCTGGTTTATATGAAAAAGCAATGGGTGACAGCTTTCCAAAAAGAGGGAGCTATGAATATATCGAGGAAAAAACTAAAGCTGTTTTCTATGATCCAGAAATTGGAACAAAGGAGATGGTTGACGATATATTTAGAATTGTAAATGATAGAAGCTCTGTAATAAGAACTTTAAAAATTGCGAAAAGCGCGATTAGACATAATATGTCAGATGATCTTCCAAAAATGAAAATACCAACATGTATTATTTGGGGAAAACAGGATGCTGTTACACCTCCAGAAGTAGGACATGATTTTCATAAATTAATGCCAAATTCAAATTTATTTTGGATTGACAAATGCGGACATGCAGCAATGATGGAGAGACCAAAAGAATTTAATACAATATTAGATAACTGGCTAAAAGACAGGAATCTATAATTCTTTTTAAATCTATTACTTCCCCTAATTATATCAAACACAACTCAAATTGCTATTGTGAAAATAAAATCTGCTGAATTTTTAATGAGTAACAGTAATGTTACCAAAGCACCAAAAGACAGAATTCCAGAATATGCATTTATTGGACGTTCTAATGTTGGGAAATCCTCCTTAATTAATATGTTAATGGGGCGAAAAGATTTGGCTAAAATTTCTGGAAAACCAGGAAAAACTCAACTAATAAATCATTTTATTATAAATGAATCATGGTTTTTAGTTGATCTTCCAGGCTATGGTTATGCTCAGATTTCGAAGAAAAAAAGAACAATTTTTCAATATTTCATAGAGAATTATTTCAAAGAAAGAGAGCAATTAGTTTGTACTTTTGTTTTAATTGATTCTAGACACGATCCTCAAAAAATAGATTTAGAATTCATGCAATTTTTAGGAGCAAATCAAATTCCATTTTGTCTAGTTTTTACAAAAGCGGACAAATTAGGTAGTTCTAAACTAAATAAACAAATAACTAACTATAAGAAAAAATTATTACAACATTGGGAGACTCTTCCTACTTGTTTCTTGACTTCATCATCTAGCGGATTAGGGAGAGAAGAATTTTTAAAATTTATTAATGGGGTAAACCAAGATGTCGCTAAGGATTTTAAATAACCTCTAACTTTCATGCAATCTAATAAAGGAAATTTACAAGTTTTATTTGAAGATAATCATATTATCGTCACTAACAAAAGAGCAGGAGATATTACCCAAGGAGATAAAACTGGTGATAAACCTTTAAGTGAAGTTGTAAAAGAATATATAAAGGATAAGTATAATAAACCTGGTAAAGTCTTTATTGGAACTGTACATAGATTGGATAGGCCTACTTCTGGAATTATAATTTTTGCAAGAACATCTAAAGCTCTTGAGCGTTTAAATAAAATGTTACGTGAGAAAACAATAAAAAAAACATATTGGGCAATTGTAAAAAACCAACCCAAAAACAAAGTAGATACTTTAATAAACTTTCTAAAAAAAGATACTAAAAAAAATAAATCTTTCGTTTATAAGAAAGAAATTGATGGTAGTAAGAAAGCAATATTACATTATAATACTATTAAGAAACTAGATAATTACTCATTAATTGAAGTTGACCTAGAAACTGGTAGACATCATCAAATCAGAACACAACTATCGCATATAGGTTGCCCTATAAAAGGCGATTTAAAATATGGTTCTGACAGAAGCAACAAAGATGGAAGCATCTCTTTACATGCCAGAAAAATTAACTTTATTCACCCTGTAACAAAAGAAGAGATTAATATCACTTCTCCTCCACCAAATGATATAATTTGGAATGCTTGTTTATAGTTTTTGTATATTTATAAAAAACCTAAGCTCAAAATGAGACCATTAAAATATCTTTCTATTCTAATTTTACCAATTGTAGTTTATATTTCTTTTACATCAAAAGGCCTATTAACTCATCTACCTGCAATTGTTTTCTTTTTTTTACTTCCTTTACTTGAATTATTTATTAAACCAAATAAAGAAAATCTTACCAAAGAAGAGGAGAAAACAGAAAAAGAAAATAAAATATATACCTATATTTTATATGGAACATTACCAGTTCAGTTAGGTTTTTTAGGATTCTTTTTTCATATAATTCAAGAAGTGGGCTTAACAAACACTGAATTAGTGGGAAGGATTTTTGGAATGGGAATAATGTGTAGTATTATAGGTATAAATGTTGGACATGAACTAGGTCACCGAAATAATAGAATAAATGAATTTATTGGTGAGATTTTATTGCTGACCTCCTTAAATACTCATTTCTTACCTTATCATAATGGGGGGCATCATTTAAATGTTGCTACCCCTAAAGATGCTGCAACAGCTAGGAAAAATGAAATAATATTTCTTTTTTGGATTCGCTCACATTTCACAAGTTACATTCAGGCATGGAAGATTGAAAACAATCGTTTAAAAAATAGTGATAGAAGCTCTTTTCACTATCAAAATAGAATGATTACCTATACCATCTGTAATTTACTTTTAATAGGGGGGATTTACTTTTTTTACGGACAATTTGTAATGATATCTTTTTTATCAGCAGCTATTACCGGAATCATATTATTAGAGACTGTAAATTATATAGAACATTATGGGTTACTAAGAAAGCAAGATGATAATGGAAGATATGAAAAAGTAAAAAGACATCATTCCTGGAATTCAGATCATCAGATTGGACAGGCTTTATTATTTAATTTATCTCGACATTCAGATCATCACTATAATGGATCAAAGCAGTATCAATTATTGAAATCAGTGCCAGAGAGTCCACAAATGCCAACAGGATACCCTGGAATGATGATCCTAGCACTTCTGCCTCCTTTTTGGTTTATGGTAATGAATAAAAAAATAAAAACACTTTCATAGAAACTTTATGATTTTAGAAAAAACGGTCTCAGAAGCTATAAAGCATAGACGTTCTGTAAGAATATATGATGCAAAAAAACCTATTGAATCAAAAATAGTAAAGGAATGTTTAGAGCTAGCTGCTTTGGCACCTAATAGTAGTAATATGCAGTTATGGGAATTCCATCATATTAGCTCAAAAGAAATAATAGCTAAAATTGCTCCTTTTTGTTTTAATCAAAACGCAGCTAAAACAGCTCAAGAATTGGTTGTTTTTGTAACAAGGAAAGATCTATGGAGAAAACGTTCAAAAGCTAATTTAGAGATGATTGATAAACTTTTCCCACCTACACCCAATAATCAAAAAAGTGGTAGAGAAAAAACTATAAGAAACTATTATGGAAAGATAATTCCTTTTGCTTATATTGATTTTCTTGGGATTTTAGGATATATAAAGTTTGTGTTAGTCTCTGCAATAGGAATTTTTAAACCTATATATAGACAGGTAAAAAATAGTGATATGAGAATTGTAGCTCACAAAACTTGTGGATTAGCAGCAGAAAACTTTATGATTTCAATGGCTGCAAAAGGTTATGACACTTGTCCAATGGAGGGAAGTGATACCTTACGAGTTAAAAAATTACTAAATCTTCCATTTGGAGCAGAAATAAATATGATTGTCTCCTGTGGAATTAGAGATGAAAAAGGGGTTTATGGAGAACGTTTTCGAGTTCCTTTCAATGAAATTTATAAAGAAATTTAATACACTAATTACTGGGTTTAAGAACTAGTAAATTATTACTCTTTTCAATTTCTATCTGATTGATTTTCATTTTGACAAACTCCCCGTTTAAATATTTCTTTGCCTGATCTTTATAATACTTACTAAATACACGACCAGATTGACCTGTTGGCAAAATTGCAAGACTATTTTCAATATCAGAAAAATCCACAACTCTTCTAGTAGAAGGACCTGCTAATACTTTATAATAACCCGTAGAGTCGATGTTGTAAATTTGATTATTAATTACCTGATCCCCCCCAGATGGGACAAATGGTCCAACATTAAAAAGATTTCTTAGTATTGGTATTTCTCCAACTGCATGTTTGTGTTCTACTGAAATTACTCTATCCCAAGTCCAACCTTCAATATTTTCTCCTAATTGATTTTGTAGAAAATCAAATGCAGCTTTAAATGATTTTGTTATAATTTGTTGTTTTGTTTCTACTTTATTGATTGTTGAAATATCGTCCCACCAGACAGAATTACCTCTTGCCATTTGAACGGGTAAAACCTTCTCTATTAATGGTGTATTAATAAATTGATTAAACGCTTCTCCCATCTCATCAGCAAATGTATTTTTTTGAAATTCGTATACAATTCGATTATAAATTACAGGCCCAATTTCCTTTTTATCAAAATTTCCTTTCCAGTTTTCTAAAATAGAAATTGCTGTTTTTTCACTTAGAGACAACTCTTTTTTATTAATAGATTTTATAAAATCAATTATAATATCTGTAGCAGAAGTCGAAGTAACATCATTTAACATTTTAGCCACATCTTGTTTTGTCCAGTCATTTTTTGACTCAACTAAACTTACTATTCTTTTAGCTCTATTTTCATTTAAATAGTATCCAGGATATAATTTTCCTGCAACTGAATCGACCTGATTATTAGCAGAATACACATAGTTCCAACTTGGATTTATTGCTTGTGGATTTTGATCAAAATTTAAATACTTTAAAATATCATCTTCTCCAGAAGCTCCGTTTAAATATGTCTTGGTATATAAAGAATCTCGATATTTATATAACTTACCCGATGCAAACCAAGCTATATTATTTTTTGAATCGCCATACATAAGATTTAATCCTGGTGCGTGTAACTTACTCGATCCAGTTTTAAAATCTGATAAATTTTTAGCATGAGAAAGCTCATATCCTACATCTAAAATTTGATTTTCTAATTTTGTGTAAATCCATTGCATAGCAATGGGTCTTTTGTCGTCTAAATGAGGAATAATATCATTCATTATTGGCCCGTGACTACTTACTTTTATTTGATAAATACTGTCCTTTTTCCCTTTGATTTTAATTCGTTTCTCAATCAAATCATATTTCTGATAACCATTTGAAGTTTTATACTCCATTTCATTTTTTGGATTATTTTCTTCAATATAAAAATCAACATCGTCGTTTTCTAACATGGTTACACCGTAGGCATAATTAGTATTATGACCTAATAGTGAAAATGGAATTAACGCTAAATTAAAACCATACATTTCATAATTAGGTGTTTTAATATGAGACTGATACCAAACAGATGGTTGAGAAAAACCTATATGAGGATCATTCGCGAAAATCACCTTTCCGTTTTTAGTTTTATCTGCACCAATTACCCAAGAGTTACTCCCAATAAAAGGAGAAATAGGTAACTTTGTAAATATTTTTTGTATTGCTTTCCCAAATTCAGCTTTTAGCTCAACATTATTTTCGCTTCTTATAATTGTTTGGTTCTGAAATTCTGCATCAATCAATTCATTTAAATAATTCTCGCCTAGTTTTTCTTTTACTTCATTTAAAAGCGGATCTGTTTTATGAGCAATTGCAAAACTAAAGGCCATGTAACCAAAGACATTATAAATGTCATTAATGGTGTATTTTTCTTTCTCAACTCCTACTAATGTAAATTCTACTGGAGTTTTACCATTTTCTATATATTGATTAATTCCATTCAAATATGCCATAGATAATTTATAGGCTTCAGTACTTTTATTTAAACCTAATATTGTTTTTTTTGCAGCTTCCTCTATTCCTAAACCGGACATAAATTTATCTGTCTCAACTAATTCTTCTCCAAAAATTTCCGACAGCCTACCAGCAGAAATTCTACGAATCAATTCCATTTGCCATAACCTGTCTTGAGCATGAACATATCCCAGGGCTGTATAAGCATCTTTTTGATTTTGAGCATTAATGTGTGGTACTCCAATATTATCAAAATAAATTTCTACTTCAGTAGAAATATTTTTAAGCAGAATCTCTCCATTATAATTGGGGCTTAATGTTTTTGAATATATCCATAAAGAAGCAAATAAAATGATAGAAAAAAGAAAGAAATATTGGACTACTTTTTTTATAATTTTCATGGAAATTTTATTAATATTTTCAAAGGTAATAGAATTATATCGTATTTTTGATTGTTAAATTGAAAATGAATACTTCATGAAAAAAATCCAAATGGTTGACCTAAAAAGTCAATATATCAAGATAAAAGATCAAATTGATACTGCCGTAATTCAAACAATCGAATCTACTAGTTTTATTAATGGTCCTGTAGTTAAAGAATTCTCGGACTCCTTAGCAGAATACTTAGATGTAAAACATGTGATTCCTTGTGCAAACGGAACTGATGCGTTACAAATTGCTCTTATGGCATTGTCATTAAAGCCAGGTGATGAAGTAATTTGTCCTTCATTTACCTATGTCGCTACTGCAGAAGTAATTTCGCTTCTGGGTTTAACACCAGTAATGACTGATGTAGATCCTGATACTTTTAATATCACAGCAGAATTAATTAAACCCTTGATAACTAGTAATACAAAAGCAATAGTGCCTGTTCATCTATATGGACAATCTTGTAATATGGAAGAAATCATGGATTTAGCAAAAGAGTTTGATCTTTATGTTATTGAGGATAATGCTCAGGCTATTGGTGCAAAATATACTTTTAGTGATGGTAGTGTGAAAAATACCGGGACAATTGGGCATATAGGAACTACCTCATTTTTTCCGGCAAAAAACTTAGGTTGTTATGGTGATGGTGGTGCGATGTTCACTAATGACGATGAAATTGCTAAAAATCTTAGAATGATAGCAAATCACGGTCAAAATATGAGGTACTATCATAAAGTAATTGGATGTAATTCAAGATTAGATTCAATTCAAGCGGCAATTTTAAAAATTAAATTAAACCATTTAGACGGTTATTCTGCATCACGAAATAAAATGGCAGAGGAGTACGATCAGAATTTCTCAAAAATCCCTGAACTAAGTATTCCAAAAAGACAATATAATTCAACACATGTTTTTCATCAATATACTTTGAAAATTAAATCAGAATTAAGAAGTAAATTAATTGATCATTTAGAGGCTAATAATATTCCTGTAATGATTTATTATCCAGTGCCTTTATATAAACAAGAAGCCTTTGGTAATTATGTGGTGGATGGTTTTAATATAAAAAATGTAGAAGAATTATGTAACACTGTTTTTTCATTACCTATTCACAGTGAAATTGAAAACTCTTCACAAGATTTTATTATTCAAAAAGTAAAAGATTTTTTTAATAATAACTAAAGTAAATGAAAAAAATAGTCTTAAGCTTATTAACAGTCATATTAATTTCTTGTAATAAAACAGAAAAATCTCCTGAACTTAGTATTAGCTATCAAAAAATTGAACTTAAAAATGGTTTAGATGTTATTTTTCATGTCGATAAATCAGATCCAGTTGTAGCTGTTGAATTAATGGTACATGTGGGTTCTGCAAGAGAAACTAAAGGCCGAACTGGTTTTGCTCACTTATTTGAACACTTACTATTCTTAGAGTCTGAAAACTTGGGTAAAGGAGGACTAGATAAAATGAGTGCAAGAATTGGGGGTTCTGGAGCAAACGGATCTACCTCCAGAGATAGAACAAATTATTTACAAACTATTCCAAAAGATGCCTTAGAGAAAATGATTTGGGCAGAAGCAGATAAGTTAGGATGGTTTATAAATACTGTAACAAATCCTGTTTTAGATAAAGAAAAACAGGTAGTAAAAAACGAAAAAAGGCAAAGCATCGATAATAGACCTTATGGTCATAATCAATTCGTAATAAGTAGAAATATATACCCAAAAGATCACCCGTACAACTGGCAAGTAATTGGGTCTCTAGAAGATTTACAAAATGCTACTTTAGAAGATGTAAAAACATTTTATAAAAAATGGTACGTACCTAATAATTCAACTTTAGTTTTATCTGGCGATATTGATATTGATCAAGCAACAAAATGGGTGCATAAATATTTTGATGAAATACCAAAAGGACAAGAAACGCCTATATTAGAAAAAAGATCTGGAAATATATCAAAAACTAAATTTTTGTATTACGAAGATAATTTTGCAAGAGTGCCTCAGTTAACAATGGCTTGGCCAACAGTGGAGTCTTATCATCCCGATTCTTATGCATTAGAAGTCCTCGCAACATATTTAACTGATGGTAAATCTGCGCCCTTAAATCAAGTATTGATAGACGAATTAAAACTTACTTCATCAACAAGTATGTATAATTATATTTCAGAGATTGCGGGACAAACTCAACTTTCAGTAAGAGCTTTTAATAACCAAAATTTAACTGAAATTAAAAAAGGAATTGAAAAAGCTTTTATCAAATTTGAAATAGAAGGTATCTCAGAAAAAGATTTAAAAAGAATCAAAGCGGGTCAAGAAACAGCTTTTTACCTTGGTCAGTCAAGTGTTCTTGGAAAAGGAACAAATTTAGCTTCTTATAATACATATACTGGAGATCCTGGTTTTGGAGCTGAAGATATTAAACGGACATTAGATGTTACCACAGGAGATGTTACTCGAGTCTACAATAAGTATATAAAAGATAAAAATTATATAGCAACAAGCTTCGTTCCTAAAAATAGTACTGATTTAGCACTAAAAGGTTCTGTTTTAGCAGAAATTATTGAAGAGAGAATTGTGAATGGATTAGAAGAAAAATTTGATTTAAAAACTGCAATACCATCAAAAAAAACAGCCTCTTCTATTAATAGGAGTAAGGAGCCTAATTATGGTAAAACTCCTTCTTTAATAGTCCCTAGAGTATATCAAAGAAGCATCAAAAATGGATTAAAGATATATGGGATTGAAAATAATGAAGTTCCTTTAATTCGATTTAATATCAAAATTGATGGGGGTCAGCTAGTTGAATCTATGGATAAATTAGGTATTGCTAATCTAACAGCTAATTTATTAAATAAGGGTACAAAAAATAAAACGGTAGAGGAATTAGAAGCAGCTATTCAAGATTTAGGAGCATCAATTTATATTTCCTCTGACAAGGAAAGTATTTCGATTAGCGCTACAACTCTTTCTAGAAATTATAAAAAAACATTAGCAATCGTTAAAGAAATGCTCTTAAATCCTAGGTTTGAAAAAAAGGAATTTAATTTACTTAAAAAAGCAGTTGTTTCTAATTTACGCCAACAAGAGGCTAGACCTAATTCTGTGGCAGGTAATATATTTAATGAATTAATTTACGGTAAACAGAACATCTTATCTAAAAATACCCTAGGAACCATAGAATCTGTCAAAAGATTAACTATTGAAGATGTGAAAGAATATTATCAAAATTATATTTCACCATCAGTAGCAAAAATATTAGTTGTGGGTAATATAAAAGAAAATGAAGTCATAAATTCTTTGAAAGATTTAAATTCTACTTGGATTTCTAAAAAAGTTACTATTCCCGAATATAAAACACTAAGTTCACTAACAAAGCCTGCAGTATATTTCTATGATATTCCAAATGCCAAACAATCTGTTTTAAAGATTGGCGCGCCTGCCCTAGCCGTCACAGATGAAGATTATTATGCGTCTTCTGTGATGAATTATATTCTTGGAGGTGGTGGATTTGCCTCAAGATTAACTCAAGAATTACGAGAAGGAAAAGGGTACACATATGGAATAAGATCTAGTTTCTCTGGCACAAAAGCTAAAGGAGATTTTACTATCTCTAGTAATGTAAGATCAAATGTCACATTAGAATCTATTCAATTAATAAAACAAATTTTAAAAGAATATCCAACAACTTTCTCTGATAAGGATCTAGCAACTACTAAAAGCTTTTTAATAAAGAGTAATGCAAGAGCCTTTGAAACATCTAGAGCAAAATTAAGAATACTTTCTAATATTAGTAATTACAAGTGGAAACCAGATTACATAAAAGATAGAGAGACTATAGTAAATAAAATGACTAAAAATCGTATTAAAGAATTAGCAAACAAATATACAAATCCAGATAAATTAATCTGGCTAATTGTTGGTGATGCAGAAACGCAATTAGATAGAATAAAGGAATTAGGATACGGAGAGCCAATTTTATTAAATAAAAGACAAGAGTCTATCAAAAATTAAAAAAACACTTATTCAAAAACAGCAGCACTTGCTAAAACACTTCTATCTATTTTTCGCATTAGTCCTTGTAAAACTTTTCCAGGACCAACTTCTATGAATTCAGTTCCTCCGTCAGCAATCATGGCTTGAATACATTGTGTCCACTTAACCGGCGCTGTTAATTGAGCGATTAAATTCTCTTTAATCTCTTCTGGATTTGTAATTGCTTTTGCTGGTACATTTTGATAGATAGGGCACGATGGGTTGCTAAAGGTCGTTGACTCTATCGCAGTTGCCAACTCTTCTCTAGCTGGCTTCATCATAGGTGAATGAAATCCACCACCAACTGGCAACAACAAAGCTCTTCTTGCTCCTTTTTCTGTTAATATTTCACAAGCTTTTTCTACCGCCGAGGTCTCTCCTGAGATAACTAATTGACCAGGACAATTATAATTAGCAGCAACTACAATTCCATTAATTTCTTTACAAGTATCCTCAACTATTTGATCGTCTAGTCCTAAAACTGCAGCCATTGTAGAAGGAGCAATTTCACAGGCTTTCTGCATTGCTAAAGCACGTTTAGAGACCAGTTTTAGTCCATCATCAAAAGACAAGACATCACTAACAACAAGTGCGGATAATTCTCCAAGAGAATGACCTGCTAGCATTTCTGGCTGAAAGGAATCTCCTAATACTTTTGCTAAAATTACAGAATGCAAGAAAATTGCAGGCTGTGTAACTTTTGTTTCTTTTAATTGCTCAGGGGTTCCTTGAAACATGATATCTGTAATCGAAAAGCCTAGTATCTTATTCGCCTTTTCAAAATATTCTTTTGCTAATATCGAATTGTTATATAAGTCTAATCCCATTCCTGTAAACTGAGCTCCTTGACCTGGAAATATATATGCTCTCATTTGATTTATTTATATCAATATTTAATTATTGACGAAAATAATAAATTTTATTAAAAGCATCCCCTTGAGTCAACTAATTATATAAAAATAATCCTAAGATCGAGGGTAAATATTTAGTAATTTCGTTAGATTAAAATTATTAAAATATTTTACTTGACTTTAAACGAAAAAATTATGGCAAAGCCTTATTATGATGCTTCCGATTTAAGAAACTTTGGAAAGATCACTGAATGGAGTGAAGATCTAGGAAACAAATTTTTTGATTATTATGGTAAAGTCTTTGAAGAAGGTGCCTTAACCGCAAGAGAGAAATCTTTAATAGCACTTGCCGTTTCTCATACAGAGCAGTGTCCATATTGTATCGATGCATACACTAAAGATGGTTTACAAAGAGGTATCACAAAAGAAGAAATGATGGAAGCGATTCATGTTGGGGCAGCTATAAAAAGCGGGGCAACATTAGTTCACGGTGTTCAGATGATGAATAAAGTAAATAAATTAGAGATGTAATTTTTAATAACCTTACGCATTTAAAAAAACAAAGGTTGTTTATCTCTTTAATATTAAGTAAATATGACTACAAAATCACTCATAGCGAGAAATAATGATTTAGCAAATACAGAAAAGCAATTAGAAATTCTTTCAAACGGAATTTTCATGAACGGTGAACTACCGACCTTTGCAAATAAAATAAAAGAAACAAACCAATTTCCACTGCGACCTAAGAAATTAGAAATTCTACAAATCAATTTAGGATATATGTGTAATCAGGTTTGTGCTCACTGCCACGTTGACGCAGGACCCGATCGTAAGGAAATTATGACACTTACTACAATGCAACAATGTATTAAAGTTATAAAGAATACTGGCGCTCATACACTAGATTTAACAGGTGGTGCTCCAGAGATGAACCCAAATTTTAGATGGTTTGTAGAGGAAGCATCAAATGCAGGAATTAAAGATTTTATTGTTCGTTCTAATTTAACAATTATTAGAGCAAATAAAAAGTATCATGATTTACCCGAGTTTTTTAAAAAACATAACATACACGTAGTATCTTCAATGCCACACTGGACACGTGGCAAAACAGATAAACAAAGAGGGAATGGTGTTTTTGATAAATCGATCAAAGCCCTACAAATGCTAAATGAAGTAGGTTATGGAACGAAAGGTTCATCCTTAAAATTAGATTTAGTCTACAACCCATCGGGTGCCTTTTTACCTGGAGATCAAAAAGCGTTAGAGCAGGATTTTAAAAAATCATTAAACGATGAGTTTAAAATCACTTTTAATAATTTATTTTCAATCACCAATCTACCTATTAGTAGATTTTTAGACTATTTAATTGCTTCAGAAAATTATGAAGATTATATGGTTTCTTTAGTAGATGCATACAATCATAAAGCAATAGAAAATGTTATGTGTACAAATACAATCTCTATTGGGTGGGATGGTTGGTTATATGATTGTGATTTTAATCAGATGCTAAACTTAAAAGTAGACAGTAAAATAAAACATATTGTAGACTATAATGAAGAAGTTTTACAAAATAGAGATATCATAATTAATCAACATTGTTATGGCTGTACAGCAGGTGCGGGAAGTAGTTGCCAGGGTGAAGTAGCTTAACAAAGAAATAATAGCTATTTGTCATTTTCTTTAGAATTTCTGTTAAATTGTTTTCTTGAAAAGTGTACAAATAGTCTTAAAAGTAGCAAAAAAATGAATGAAAATCTGCTATTAATATTTACAAGAAATCCAGAATTAGGAAAAGTAAAAACACGTTTAGCAAAAACAATTGGAGCTGAATCTGCACTTAATATTTATAAATTTTTATTGAAACATACACAAAAAACCACACAAAATTTAAGTTGTGATAAGTCAGTCTATTATTCTGTGAAAATTAGAGAAAATGATATTTGGGATACTAAAATATTTCAAAAACACAAGCAATTAGGGAGTGATTTAGGAGAGAGAATGGAAAATGCTTTTAAAGATTCATTAGAACTAGGCTATAAAAAAGTACTAATTATTGGTAGTGATTTGATAGATTTAAGTGAAAAAATAATTGAAGAAGGATTCTTACAATTGGAAACTAATGATATTGTAATTGGTCCTGCACAAGATGGTGGCTATTATTTATTAGCAATGAAGAATTTACCTCTTAATATTTTTAAAAATAAAGATTGGGGAGCTTCTACTGTAAGAAAGGATACAATGTTAGATTTAAAAGATAAAAAAGTACATTTGTTGGAAGAGCTAAATGATATAGATGTTTATGAAGACCTAAAAAATCATAATATCTTTCAAAAATTTTTGTAATTTTAATTTAAAATTTATCTTAAATTGAGGACAAAATGAACGCTAAGATTAGTCTTCTTATTTTAAGTGCCAACTGCTTTACAATAGATATAAAAAATGAAAAAACAAGATCAGCTTAAGGAAACCATAGATTTTTTAAGGTCTAAGGGGGTTGTAAATCCTGAAATTGGAATAGTACTGGGCACAGGTTTGGGAAAACTAGTAGATGAAATATCCATAGAAAAAGAAATTGAATATTCAGAAATTCCAAATTTCCCAGAGGCAACGGTCGAATTTCATTCAGGAAAATTAATTTACGGAGAGTTCTTTGGAAAAAAAGTGATTGTAATGGCGGGGAGATTTCACGTATATGAGGGTTACAGCCTTTGGGAAGTTACCTATGGGATTAGAGCAATGCATGCCTTAGGTATTAGTAATTTATTGATTTCAAATGCAGCTGGTGCTATCAATTTAACTTACAAAAAAGGAGATTTAATGTTGATTGAAGATCATATTAATCTTCAAGGAAGCTCTCCTTTAGCTTTTAAAGGGGCTAATATTTTTGGAAATATTTTCGCAGATATGTTAGAGCCCTACTCTAAAGAAATTAATGAAAAAATTAAAGTCATAGCAAAGGAACAGAATATTAATCTCCACGAGGGAGTCTATGCCAGTGTTGTTGGACCACAATTAGAAACTAGAGCAGAATATAGAATGTTACAACTTTTAGAAACGGATGCTGTAGGAATGAGTACTGTGCCAGAGGTTATTGTTGCTAAGCAATTGAATCTACCATGTGCTGCCATTTCTGTTTTAACAGATGAATGTGATCCTAAAAACCTTCAGCCCGTAGATATTGCTAATATTATTGCCATTGCTGGGAAAGCGGAACCAAAAATGATTCTACTTTTTAAAGAATTAATGAAAATAATTTAATAGAAATCTATTTTTCGAGCACTCTATTAATTACAAAATTATATTAAAAAACAAGAAAAAACAAAATGAGTTATTTAGAAACTACAAACGATATATATAAGCAAGCCGCATTAACTCCAGATGTAGGATTATGCTGCACTACAAATCCTATATGGGAATTACCAGGACTTAAAATTCCAAGAATAATGCAAGAAATGAACTATGGATGCGGTTCTACGGTGCATGCTAGAGACCTAACTAATAATCCGAAAATGCTATATGTAGGCGTAGGTGGAGGAATGGAATTACTTCAGTTTTCATATTTTAACAGAACAAAAGGTGGGGTAATTGGTCTAGATGTAGTTGATGAAATGTTAGAAGCATCTAAGAATAATTTCAAAATAGCAGAAGAACAAAATAATTGGTTTAAAAGCGACTTTGTTGACTTGAGAAAAGGAGATGCAATGGATCTTCCGGTAGAGGATAACTCTATTGATGTTGCTGCACAAAATTGTTTATTTAATATCTTTAAATCAGAGGACTTAAAAAAAGCCATAGCAGAAATGTATAGAGTTTTAAAACCTCATGGAAGACTAGTTATGAGCGATCCTACTTGTGAACAACCTATGAATGATGAGCTTCGGGGTGATGCTCGCCTTCGCGCTCTGTGTCTGAGTGGAAGTTTATCAATTGCTGACTATGTTAAAGCTTTAACAGATGCTGGTTTTGGTACTGTAGAAATTAGAGCAAGAAAACCTTATAGAATTTTAGACCCAAAGAATTATCCTACAGATGAATTAATTTATATTGAATCAATTGAGGTAGCTGCAATTAAAGATCCTATGCCAGAAGATGGTCCCTGTGTTTTTACTGGAAAAGCAGCAATTTATTATGGTGGAGAGGATTATTTCGATGATGGATTAGGACATACTCTATTGAAAAATCAGCCTTTAGCAATTTGCGACAAAACAGCTTCGGGGCTTAAATCTCTTGGTAGGGATGATATTTTCTTTTCAGAATCTACATTTCATTATGACGGAGGGGGATGCTGCTAAAAGGGTATTTATAGTTAAATAGAGTTTTAATAAAAAAATGATCTTTTATTAAAACTCTAATTTTCCTTACTCCATTGAGTATAACCCCCAATAACATTATAAACGTCAAAACCTTTTTCATTTAGTAATTTAGCTGATTTACCACTTCTATTACCGCTTCTACAATACAAGTAAACAGGTTTTGATTTATCGATTTGTTTGATTGCTTTTTTTACAAAGTCATCCTCAAAATAATTAGCAAAAATAGCAGTATTAATAAAGCCTTCATTTATCTCTTTTGGACTTCTTACATCTATTAATTGTATTTTACGTGTAGATAACAACTCTCTTAATTCAAGAGTGTTAATTTTTTTTATTTCCTTATTTTGAGCACAATTAATAAAAAAGAAACTACCTAAAAGTATATATATTAAATTTTTCATATCTCTATTTTAAATTTGATTAATCGCAGGATTGATGTAAATATTTCGAAAATTTTTCTTGTTTAGAACGATCCCCAGTTTTATAAAAAACAACTGCATCATTTACACACATAAAAAAATGAGTGATATCTATATTCTCTAATAATCCTGCTCTAAATAATAAGTCTCTTACCGGACCTTTCACTCCTGCAAAATAAAACAGTATCTGTTTATTCTGAAAATATCTAACAAGTTCTTTTAACATTTCTACTCCAGTAGTATCTATTCTATTAATACTCTCAGAATCTAAGACGATTAATTTTAATAATGTTCCTTTATCATCTACCATTTGCTCTAAATAATCTCTAAAATAAGTAGCATTTGCATAAACTAATTGTGCTTCAAATCTAAAAATTAATACATCTTCTTCAACGATCACTTCTTTGAAGCGATTTTTATTTCTATAAAAATCAGAATTTGGCACATTTCCTAATTCAGTGACATAAGGCCTTGATATTCTATAAATTAGAATCGCTAAAGACAAACTAATACCAGCTAAAATTCCATATTCTATTCCTAATAATAATGTAAATATAAAGGTAGCTAGCATCAGTGAAAAATCTAACTTATTTATCTTCCAAAGAGAGGTTGCCTGTTTTAAATTAACGAGTCCAAATACTGCAACAATTATAATCGCAGCTAAAACGGTCTTGGGTAAAAAATAAAATAGTGGTGTTAAAAATAAAAGTGTTACTCCTACTATTGCTGCAGAAATTAAAGCTGACATACCTGTAGTTCCTCCAGTTTCTTGATTAATTGCAGAACGCGAAAAACTTGATGAAGATGGATACGCTTTAAAAAAAGATCCTACTATATTACTTAATCCAAGAGCAATTAACTCTTGACTGGGTCTAACTCTGTATTCATCTTGTTTTACCTCTAAAGATTTACCTATAGTAATCGTTTCTAGATAACCAACCATGACTAACGTTAATGCTATAGGCATAAGGTTTTTTATTAATTGAAAATCAAAGTCTGGGGTACTAAAACTAGGCAAACCTGAAGGGATCTCTTTTACTATCGAAACACCATTAAGGCTATCTCCAAAAAACCTCATAGTTAAAACCCCTATAATTACAACTATCAATGCATTCGGAATTTGCTTATTGATCCTTCTAAATATAATTATAATCAATATAGATGTAAGGCCAATAATAGTTGTGTGCAAATTAAAATCTAAAATATAATACCATATATCTTTTATGAGAAATTGGATTTGGTCACTTTGAATAAAATCAACTCCCAGTAAATTTCTAAATTGATTCATTCCAATTGTTATGGCTACAGCAGATGTAAAGCCGTTAATGACTGGTTTTGAGATGAAATTGACTAAAAATCCTAATCTAAAAACACCCATGATAAACTGAAGTGTTCCAACCATTAGTGCTAATAAAATAGCAATTGAAATATAGCTATCTGAACCTGCCACTGCTAATGTTGAAACTCCAGATGCTACAATTAAAGAATCCATGGCTACTGGTCCAATAGCTACCTGCCTTGAAGAACCAAAAATAGCGTAGATTATTTGCGGTAATAACGCACAATATAGACCATAAATTGGAGGTAAGCCTGCAATTAAAGCATACGCTATTCCTTGTGGAATTAAAATGATCCCTACAGTAATACCTGCAACTAAATCTCCTTTAAAACGAAATGCTTTATAGTTGGGTAACCATTCTAAAATTGGTATAATTTTTTTGATATTCATAAAGTCGCATGAACTTACAAATTAGAAAAGGAATTATATTCTTCTAAAATAATTCTCCTGTATTTCTTCCTTTTACTCTTCCAAGATGTTTATAAGCTAATTCAGTTACTTCTCTACCTCTTGGTGTTCGCATAATAAACCCTTGCTGTATTAAAAAAGGTTCATAAACCTCTTCAATAGTTTCTGTATTTTCACTAACAGCAGTAGCGATTGTACTCAAGCCAACAGGCCCTCCTTTAAACTTATCAATGATCGTTGTTAGGATTTTATTATCCATCTCATCTAATCCGTGGGCATCAACATTTAGTGCTTTTAAAGCATATCTGGAGATCTCTATAGTGATACTTCCATCACCTTTTATTTGTGCAAAGTCTCTAACTCTTCGTAATAATGCGTTTGCTATTCTTGGAGTACCTCTACTTCTACCTGCTATTTCTATAGCTGCTTCCATAGAAATTGATACACCTAAAATACCCGCGCTTCGCTGAACTATTGTTGTTAATAATTCTGTTGAATAGTAATGTAATCTACTATTGATTCCAAAACGTGCTCTCATAGGAGCCGTTAGTAGTCCTGAACGGGTAGTTGCTCCGATTAGTGTAAATGGTTCTAAATTGATTTGTACAGTTCTTGCATTTGGTCCAGATTCGATCATAATATCGATCTTAAAATCTTCCATAGCAGAGTATAAGTATTCTTCTACAATTGGACTTAAACGGTGTATTTCATCAATAAAAAGGACATCACGCTCGTCTAAGTTTGTTAATAAGCCTGCTAAGTCACCAGGTTTGTCTAAAACAGGGCCTGAAGTAACTTTAATACCTACTTGTAATTCATTTGCTAAAATATGAGCTAATGTAGTTTTCCCTAAACCTGGGGGACCATGAAAAAGAGTATGATCTAAAGCTTCCTCTCTTTGATTTGCGGCTTCTACAAATATTTTTAAATTTTCTATAGCTTGATCTTGTCCAGAAAAATCGTCAAAAGAAAGCGGACGTAGTTTTTTTTCTACATCTAATTCTTCATTAGATAAATTATCGTTTTCAGGATTTAAATTCTCATTCATAAATACAAAGATACTATTAATTGTAATAATTTTTTCATGAATTGTATCAAACAAAAATCCTTCCCAGCGGTGGGAAGGATTTACGTATATTTTTTATACTTATCTTAAATTAAGATTGTTGTTCACCTTCTAATAGAGGTGTATTTTGTGAAACAAAATCTTGACCATGTAAGAAATCACTATCATCATCATCAGCATCTACTCGCTTACTGTAGTCATAAGCCCACCTGTGTACTTCTGGAATCTGACCTGGCCAGTTTCCATGAATATGTTCAACTGGTGTTGTCCATTCTAATGTATTAGATTTCCATGGATTTTGTGTTGCTTTAGGACCTCTATACATAGAGATAAAAAAGTTTGCGAAAAATATAATTTGTGCAATCCCTCCTACCAAAGCAAATAATGTAATAACTACATTAATTTGTAGTAAGTCATCGAACATTGGAAAATTTGTATTTGTATAATATCTTCTTGGCAAACCAGCTAAACCAATAAAATGCATTGGCCAAAAAACTCCATATGCACAAACTATCGTTATCCAAAAATGCCAATAACCAAGTGTTTTATTCATCATTCTACCATACATTTTTGGAAACCAATGATAAACACCAGCATACATACCAAATATTGCAGAAACACCCATTACCAAGTGAAAATGTGCAACAACAAAGTAAGTGTCATGTATGTTTATGTCTAATGCTGAATCTCCTAAAACTAATCCTGTTAAACCTCCTGTTACGAATGTAGAAACTAATCCAATAGAGAATAACATTGCAGGGTTTAGTTGTAAATTACCTCTCCATAAAGTGGTTAAATAATTAAAAGCTTTTACGGCTGATGGAATTGCTATTAATAATGTTGTAAATGTAAATACTGACCCTAAGAATGGATTCATTCCTGAGATAAACATATGGTGCCCCCAAACAATTGTGGATAAGAAAGCTATTGCTATGATCGACAAAATCATTGCTCTATAACCAAAAATTGGTTTTCTTGAATTAGTTGAAATTACTTCTGAGGTAATCCCTAATGCTGGTAATAATACGATGTATACCTCTGGATGACCTAAGAACCAAAATAAGTGTTCAAATAAAACTGGTGATCCTCCTTGATAATGTAAAACTTCTCCTGATATAAAAATATCAGATAAAAAGAAAGATGTCCCAAAACTTCTATCAAAAACTAATAATAAGGCTGCGGACAATAGTACAGGAAAAGAAACTACACCAATAATAGCTGTAATAAAGAAAGCCCACATTGTTAAAGGCAATCTTGTCATCTTCATTCCTTTAGTTCGAAGATTTAAAACAGTTACGATATAATTTAATGCACCTATTAGTGAGGATGCAATGAAAATTGACATAGAAACCAACCATAAAGTCATTCCTGCACCAGAACCTGGTATTGCTTGCGGTAATGCTGAAAGAGGAGGATAGATTGTCCAACCAGCAGCAGCTGGTCCTGCTTCAACAAACAATGAAGTTACCATAACTATACTTGATAAGAAGAATAACCAGTAAGAAATCATGTTTAAAAAGCCAGACGCCATATCTCTTGCTCCAATTTGTAATGGAATTAATAAGTTAGAGAATGTACCACTCAGTCCAGCCGTAAGTACAAAAAATACCATTATTGTCCCATGTATTGTAACCAGGGCTAAATAAATGTCTGGATCCATGATACCATCTGTTTGATGTGATCCTAAAAATGCTTCTACGATTGTAAATGAAGTCTCTGGCCAAGCAATTTGCATACGAAATAACATAGACATTAAAACCGCTATAACTCCCATAAACATACCTGTTACCAAGAATTGTTTAGAAATCATTTTATGATCTTGACTAAAAATATATTTTGTTACAAATGTTTCTTTATGATGATGATCTGACATAATCTTATTTATTTGTAGTGTCTTTAAATTATTGTTTTATTACTTCTGCTAATGTTGGTCTTTCTGAAATCCACTTATTGTACTCATCTTCATCTACAACTGTAATTTTCATTTGCATATTATAGTGAGATGCTCCACATATTTTATTACATAAAAGTAGATAATCAAATTCGTAAAAATCTTCACCTTTAGCTTTTCTAATTTTATTAATATTATTTGTTTTTGCCATTACCTCCGGGTTTAACCTCATTTCTTCAGTTGTATATTTAGGGGTAAAACCAAATTCAGTAACCATCCCCGGAACGCAATTCATTTGAGCTCTAAAGTGAGGCATATATGCAGAGTGCAATACATCTTGTGAACGAAACTTAAAATGAATTTTTCTTCCTTTTGGCAAATATAATTCTGTAACTTGTTTATCGTCTTGAGAATTTTTATCAGACATATCCACACCCATTGTGTTTAAACTGTTTATATCTATATAATTTACATTTCCTAGACCAAGTGTATTATCTTCTCCTGCGTAACGTGCGTCCCACCTCCACTGTTGAGAATACACCTCTATAACAATAGCGTCATCGTCACCGGACAGGGTCATTACATTATTCCATTGCCATATACCATAACCTATCAAAAGAGCTAAAACTCCTGCTGGTATTGTTGTCCAAATAATTTCTAACACGTGACTATCGGCAAAAAATTTCGCTTTCTTATCCTTCCTTCCTCTGTACTTATATGTGAAAAAGAAAATTAAAAACTGCATAATAAATTGCACAATACCAATTAACCAAAAAGTAATATCAAAAAGATTATCATCATGCTCTCCTTCAATAGAAGCAGATTCAGGTAACATCAAAACATTCATAGCTATTAAACAATACACCATCATGGCATAAAAGAAAACCGTAAACACTAAGAAGTACTTACCTTGTTTGTCGTTATCATTATCATCTGCGATAACAGTCCTTAAGTCCATTACCCTGGTAATCTGCCAAAAACTGACTCCAATTGCAACACCTATAAAAATATAAAATAAAGCTAACATACTTATTTTGTCTTAATTTTTAAATTCAATTATTATTAATGATGATCTCCAGATCCTTCCCCTGTGTGTTCAATATTGTAATAGTGATAGTGTTCACTTTCTTGTAAAAACGGATTACCTTTTGCTATTGGGTTTGCCCTAGCAAATGCACTAAAAGTAGTATAAATAAATAATCCTACAAAGAAAAATATTGCGCTAATCTCTGGAATACCAAATGACCATTGGGCTCCAACTGTTGATGGCATTATCATAACAAATATATCTATGTAGTGACCTATTAATATCACAGTTCCTCCAATAAAAACAAACCAAGGTTTACTTTTAAAATCACTATTAAGTAATAAAAGTATTGGGAAAACAAAGTTCATAAAAACCATTCCTATAAAAGGAAGCTTATACTCTGTAAATCTTGCAACGAAATATGTTGTCTCTTCTGGAATATCTGCATACCATATTAACATAAACTGGGCGAACCATAAATAAGTCCAAAATACAGAGAAACCAAACATAAATTTAGCTAAATCATGAATATGACTATCGTTTACACCAGGTATAGCACCTTTAGAACGCAAGTATATTGTAACAAAGGCAATCACAGTTATTGCACTTACTAATAATGTTGCTAATACATACCATCCAAATAGTGTTGAGAACCAGTGAGGATCTAATCCCATAATCCAATCCCATGACATCATAGATTCTGTTATCATAAATAAGAATAAGAATACAACTGACATATTATAGTTATTCTTATATGTTTTGTTAGAATCGTTTGCAGTATCTTCCTTTATGGAACCTTTTCTAATAAAAAATCTGTAGGCATTCCATATTAAAAGATATGCAATACTTCTTACTATAAAACCTGTTGAATTCATCCACCAAGATTTACCATCAATAATAGCATCATATTTATCACTTTCTGGATCGAAAACACCTTCAGCCATCCATGGAAACAAATGATTTAAATGCATAACTGAAGCTACTAGTAATACAACCATTATAATTGATGTAGGTAAAAGGTTCGCTGTAATTGCTTCCATTACCCTTAGAATAACGACAGACCAACCTACTAAGGCAACTCTTTGTATTGCGTAGAAAGTTAAAACTAAAAGCGATAAACCTAAAGAGAAAAATAAAGCTACATAGAACGCTGACCAAGGTCTATTTTGTAGTTGGTGTAAAACATGTTCTGCATGATCATCGTTATGAGGCTCTGCTTTAATTTCTTTAGATACATGATCATCATCTTGACTTGCATGATCATCATGTTTCATTTCTTCTACATGGGAATCTTTTACTTGTGCGTGCCCGTTTTCATGACCATCATTATGAACAGCTTCTATTATATGGTTTGCGTCTTCTAAGGTCTTTTTAGAACCATTATAAAAACTAAATGCAATCCCTATAAGACCAATAAAAATTAGTGCTTTTGAGAATGTTTTTAATCTACCTGAGAATTGATACATATCTTTCGTATTCTTTCTTATTTAAACTTTATTTCAGCAAATCTGTACGTAATACTTCTACATATTGTACAATTTGCCAACGTTCTTTATATGTTAATTGGGATGAATGCGAACCCATTAAATTTTTACCATGCATTAAAACGTGATAGATACTGCCTTCTGTAATATCTCTATCTTTATAACTCGGTATTCCAATAAATTTATCTGCTTGAGATAAATAACCATTACCATCTCCTTTTTTTCCATGGCAAGAAATACAGTAAATAGTATACATTTTCTTACCCGTGTCAAAGTTTTCTTCTGTCTCAGCTAGTGGAGATTTTAAATATATTTTTGCTTTATCATACCCCTCATTAGAATCTGCGATATCATATGCAGGATGTCCTCCTCTTGGTATGGTTCCAGCTACTGGTTTACTATTGACAGGGTTTCCTCTTAAACCATTTTCTCCATCTGCCTTATAAGGTATAGATTCATACATGTCGGGCATGTATTGAAATTGTGGCGTTCTCTTGTTGCCACAAGAAGCTAAACTTGCTACAACTACTAAAACGATAATTAATTTAAAATTCTTCATTATCTGTTGATTAGTGCTTATCTACTACATTAATTTCTACAGCACCTGTCTTACATAACAGAGAAGTTAATTCTTCTTCGTTATTTTGGACTGGTATTTCCATTAAAAAATGATCATCTGTAGTTCTTGGATCTGGATTTTCTGCATCTTTAAATGGCCAAATTCTACTTCTCATATAAAAAGTAATTACCATTAAGTGAGCCGCAAAAAATACAGTTAATTCAAACATAATTGGTACAAATGCAGGCATGTTTTCTATCCAACTAAAACTTGGTTTACCACCAATATCTTGAGGCCAATCAACAATCATCATATAATTGGTCATCCATATAGAAAAACCTAAACCAATAAGGCCATACATAAATGCAGTAATTGCTAATTTTGTTGGGGCTAATCCCATCGCTTTGTCTAGCCCATGAACTGGAAAAGGACAAAATACTTCTTCAATATGATGATGTTCCGCTTTTACAGCTTTAACTGCATCTAACAAAACCTCTTCATCTGTGTAGAACGCGTGAATAACTTTTGATGAATCCATAATTATCCGTTTAAATTGTTATCAGAATCTTTCTTCTTATCAGCAGTATTTAAAACAACTATTGCTGGTTTAGTAGGGATTCCTTGTTCACTTCTCTTCTTGTAAAATTCACCAGAAGATTTTAATATTGTTTTTACTTCCGCTTGCGCGATAACTGGGAATGTTCTTGCGTATAGTAAGAATAATACAAAGAAAAAACCTATTGTTCCAATAAAGATACCCACATCAACAAATGTTGGCTCAAATCTCCACCAAGTTGAAGGTAAATGACCTTTACTTAATACAATTGCAATAATATCAAAACGCTCAAACCACATACCTATATTAATAAATATTGAAATGATGAAAGACGCAATAAAACTTCTTCTAATTTTCTTAAACCACAATATTTGTGGTGTTAAAATATTAAAAAATAATAATGAATAGAATGCCCAAGCATAAGGCCCTGTTGCGGCACCTACAGATAAATAAGTATAATTTTCATAAGGAGAACCGGTATACCATGCTATAAAAAATTCGGTTGCGTATGCTACTGCAACAATACCACCTGTTAGTATGATTACAATATTCATATATTCTACATGCATCCGTGTAATATAATCTTCCATATTTGTTACCTTTCTCATTATCCCCATCAATGTCTGTACCATCGCAAATCCTGAAAATATTGCACCTGCTACAAAATAAGGAGGGAAAATAGTTGAGTGCCATCCTGGGTTAATTGATGTAGCAAAATCCATAGATACAATTGTATGTACAGAAAGAACTAGTGGCGTTGCTAAACCAGCAAGAACTAAAGATACTTCTTCAAAACGTTGCCAATCTTTTGCTCTACCGGACCAACCAAATGATAATAACGAGTATATCTTCTTTTGAAAAGGCTTAACTGCTCTGTCACGAATCATTGCAAAATCAGGTAATAAACCTGTCCACCAAAATACTAACGAAACTGATAAGTATGTGGAAATTGCAAATACATCCCAAAGTAATGGTGAATTAAAGTTAACCCATAAAGAACCGAATTGATTTGGAATTGGTAATACCCAATATGCATTCCATGGTCTACCCATATGGATAATTGGAAACAATCCTGCTTGAAAAACAGCAAAGATTGTCATTGCCTCTGCAGAACGGTTAATTGCCATTCTCCATTTTTGACGGAATAATAAAAGTACTGCAGAAATTAAGGTTCCTGCATGACCAATACCAACCCACCAAACAAAATTAGTTATATCCCAAGCCCAACCAATATTCTTATTTAATCCCCAAACTCCAATACCTGTTCCTACAGTATAAAAAATACAACCAAATCCCCATAGCATAGCTGCTAAAGAGATATAGAAAGCTATATACCAATTCTTATTTGCTTTACCTTCAATAGGCCTTGCAATATCTTCAGTAATGTCATGATAACTTTTATCACCTAATACTAAAGGTTCTCTAATGGATGCTTCGTAATGAGACATATTTTTATATCTTAATTTTTAATTACGCTTCGTTTGTATTTTTAACTTTCACTTGATATACTACATTTGGTTTTGTTTGTAGATAATCTAGTACATGATATGCCCTTTTATCTTTTGTTAACGGTGTAACTGGATCAGCTTCGTTATTTATGTCGCCAAACACCATAGCACCAGATGAGCAGGCTGCTGAACAAGCACAAGCGTCATTGAATTCATCATTTGCTACTTTTCTTCCTTCTTTTTTTGCTTTTAAAATAACTGCTTGAGTTGATTGTATACAAAATGAACACTTCTCCATAACACCACGTCCACGAACTACAACATCTGGATTTAAAACCATTTTACCATATTCATTATTCATGTTAAAGTCAAACTCATTATTGTTTGAATATTCAAACCAATTAAAACGACGAACTCTATATGGACAATTATTAGCACAGTATCTCGTACCCACACATCTGTTGTATGCCATGTGGTTATGACCTTGTCTACTGTGAGTTGTAGCACCAACTGGACAAACAGTCTCACAAGGAGCATGGTTACAGTGTTGACACATCATTGGCTGAAAATTAACTTGGGGGTTTTCTGCCTCAGTTTCAATTGCTGCATACATTTCAGCTCTACTTAAACCTAATTCGTCTGTTGCAAATTTTCTAACTTTCGGAGATGTTGGCTCATGACCGGTAGCTTCGATGTATTTTTCTTCTACATCTGAAGAATAATATCTATCAATACGCAACCAGTGCATATCTCTTCCTAATCTTACTTCATTTTTACCAACAACAGGGACATTATTATCTGCATGACATGCAATAACACAAGCTCCACAACCCGTACATGATGTTAAATCAATAGACAAATTGAAGTGATGCCCAATTTCTCTATTATGCTCTTCCCATAAGTCTATAGATTTTGCTTCCACCTCTTGGTGATTATAAGATACCATAGCTGGAATATTCCAACCATTTTTATGATCTTTTGGATCAATATTTATGTAATCTTTTAATGACGTCTCTTTTAAAATATCATGACGCCCTGCAATTGTTTTTTGTACCTGTGTACATGCAAATTTATGAGTTCCAATTGTTTTTTCAATAGAAACACCATACTGAACAGTTTTTGAATCTTTATATAATGGATAGGCATTAACTCCTACTTTCATTTCATCTTTAAATCCTAACGTTCTACCATAACCTAATGCTAAACCAATAGAACCTGGTGCTTGACCTGGCTGGATATAAACTGGGGCATTAGAAACTGTAACTCCATTTACAGTAATATTTGCATAATCTCCATCAATCGCTCCATTATCTTTTATAGGATTAGAAAACCCTAATTTTTCAGCATCTGAAACAGACATCGTTATATAATTATCCCATGATGCTCTAGTTAATGGATCTGGAAACTCTTGTAACCAAGGATTATTTGCTTGTTTCCCATCTCCTAAACCAGTGGTTGCATAAAGAACTAATTCTAATGCTGAGGCTTTTACGGATTTATATAAATTAGAGGCAGCATCTGAAATAGAAACTTTATTTATAGTTAGGTTGCTTGAAACTTCTTTTGTAAAAAAACCATTGTGTAAAGCTTTATTCCATGAAGATTCTCCTAAAATTTCTTTTGCCCAAAAAGATTTCAAATAATCATAGTATGAAATTGAATTTTCAGACCACTTTAATAAGATTTCTTGAATTTGACGTGTTTTGAATAATTTCTGAATGGTTGGTTGAACTAAACCATAATTTCCTTCAGAAATAGAAACATCTCCCCAACTTTCCAAAAAGTGAGTTGCTGGTAAAGAATAATTTGAAGCGGCTACTGTATCATTATTTTCTACACCAATTGCTATTGATAATTTTCCTTTTAAAGCTTCAGCAAATTCTCTCCCTTTAGGTAAAGTATAAACAGGATCAATATTATAAGAAATAAGGCCTGCAACTTTTCCTTCTTTTAAGTCTGAAATTACCTGTCCAACCTCTTTGTCATTTCCTTGGCGAATATTTAATGTATTAGTTACATCTATAATTTCAGAATTTAACACCCTATTTATTTCTAAACAAATTAACTGGGCGTTTTTATCATTCAAACCGGTTAAAACTACTCCTTTAGAACCTGCCTTCTTTAAGGCAATAGCTAATTTTTTTATTTCTGTATCTTTACCAGTCGGTTTAGAAACTATATTGTTACCCGTAATTTCACTATACAAGTTTAACAACGCATATACTTGATCAGATGGTTTTATAACCAAACGCTTATCTGCATTTGCTCCTGTTAAGGACATGTTACTTTCTAATTGAACATGATAAGACATCTTCCCTGTTTCTGGCTTTCTTCCTTGTGTGTATTTTTTCTCAAATCCACCGTGAAAATCACCTAAAAAATCTGCACCAAAAGAAACAATTACTTCTGCTTTATCTAAATGATAATTTGGTAGTGCTCTTTTACCGTAAAATTCTTCAAAGGCGTCTGCTGCTGCACTTTCGGAAATTGCATCGTAAATAACATGCTTTATATTTGGGTAAATAGTAATAAATTCTCTTATAATTTTATCTATCGAGGGACTTGCCATCGTTCCTGTTAGTAAAACGACAGGCTTGTTTGCTGTTTTTAATTTTGTTAAAGCTTCTCCAATTTCCTTATCTGCGGTTTCCCAAGAAATTGGATTTCCTGACTTTAGAGGCTCTTTTAAACGAAGTTTTTCATCGTATAACGACAAGATGGAAGCTACAACTCTTGCATTAATGTCTGCACCTGCTTCTTTGTTAGGCATAACTAAAATTGGACGACCTTCTCTTGTCTTTATCAAAACATTGGCAAAATCATACCCATCTGCCACAGTTGTTGCGTACCAATCTGCAACTCCAGGAATAATATCATTTGGTTTAACAACGTAAGGTATTGATTTAACAACTGGACCTTCACAAGCTGCCAAAGAGGCTGCCGCTGTTGTAAAACCAACATACTTTAGGAAATCTCTACGAGTAGTAGAAGAAGTCTCAAGAGCTTCTTTATCTCCTAAAAATTCTTCTGTAGAAATATCTTCTACAAATTCATTTTTACTAAGCGTTTCAACAACAGAACTATCTTTTAGTTCTTCAACACTTTTCCAGTATTTTTTGATTGAAGCCATTTAAACTTTTTTATTTTATGATTGAAAGGTTTAAAAAATCTTTCAATTTTAATCTTGATTAATAATGACACTTACCACACTCTAATCCACCTAACTGAGCTGCTGTAACTTTCTCTACACCGTACTTCTCTGCTAGTTGTTCATGAATTTTTGCGTAATATTCATTTCCTTTTAAATCTACTTTTGTTTCTCTATGGCAATCTATACACCAACCCATTGTTAGAGGAGAATGTTGATACATCTCTTCCATTTCTTCAACTGGACCGTGACATTTTTGACATTTCACACCAGCAACGGTAACATGTTGTGAGTGATTAAAATATACGAAATCAGGTAAATTATGAATTCTAACCCATTTGATAGGTCTTGTATCTCCTGTATATTCTAAATTTTCTGCATCCCATCCTGCTGCCCTGTATACTTTAGCAATTTCATTATCTAATTCAGCTTTTCCTAAAGTACGGTCTTCTAATTCCACTACAGTCGTCTCAGCAACTTCAGCAATATTTTTGTGACAGTTCATACAAACATTTACAGAAGGAATACCGGAATGCTTACTATGCTTGGCCGAAGAATGACAGTATTGACAATCAATCTTGTTATCACCAGAATGAATTTTATGTGAAAATACAATAGGTTGAACTGGCTGATACCCTTGATCTACTCCTATTTTATATAAGGTCCCAAAGAGAACATAAGCAGACATTAATAATCCGAAAATCACAAACATTACTTGTAAAAATGTGTTCTTTCTAATTCCTTCCCATAACTCGTGTAAATCTCTTTTAAGATTAGATTTTGATTCTGGTTTCTTATTTCCTTTTAGTTCGTTTACTTGTTTTAGTAGGGAAGCAATCATTATAAAAGCAACTACAATTGCAGCGGCTAAAAGGTAAATAACCCAGGTTGGAGAAGATGGGGATTGCTCTGCAGGAGCACCTTCAGTTTTAACAACTTTTTTAGGTAGTTCACCTACAGTTGTATAATATAAAATATCATCAATATTTTTATCAGACAACATTGGAAAAGCAGTCATTGCAGAACCATTATACTCTTCGTATACAGCTATTGCATCAGCATCACCAGAAGCTCTCAAAGCTCCATTGTTTTTTATCCAAGCCTTTAACCAATCGTTTTCTCTTCGAGATTCGATACCACCTAAAGCAGGACCAATAAGCTTTCTCTCTAACTTATGACAAGAAGCACATTGTGATTTAAATAAATTTTTTCCTTCTTTTTGACGAACCTCATCGATATCTTGTGCGCTTGAGGAAAGAGTGAACCCTAAAAATAAAAGAAATATAAAACTTTTAAGAAGCAATCTAGTAAGTCTATTGTGCATTAATACACTTTTCATATTCACAAACTATAATTTTATTATCCTGGTTAAAACTGATTCATAATTAACCCTCAAATCAGAAGCACAAAAGTACTACATATTGCTAAATTTTAAAAAGCGAAAGTAATCTTAAATATTAATTTATAATAGTTCTAAATAACATTTTTTTCAATATATTATGGTACAAGTTGTTACTTTTGTAGAAAGAATTTAAATGATGAAAATAAAATCAATTTTGCTGCCTTTTTTGTTTACAATTTACCTTGGGTGTTTTACTAGCTTTGGGCAGAATCAAACTAATGATAATGAGAAGATTAGATCATTAATAACAAAAAAAAGAGATTACAATAAGCGAAAAGGATTTGGGTATAGAATTCAACTATATAACGGAAGCGAGATTAATGCAAAAAGAATTCGTAAAGAATTTAATAAAAAATTTCCTAAGGTAAAAACACATTTGAAGTTTGACACTCCTGAATGGAAAATACAAGTTGGAAATTACAAAACAACTTTAGAAGCAGATAAAGCATTAATAAATATTAATTTGAAGTTTTCGGGAGCTATTGTAATTCCAATAAATAAATAAAAAAGTATTGAGCAAAAAAAAATGCCGAAAAGTTTCCGGCATTTTTTTTGATTTATTAAAAATATTATTTTAACTTTTTCTTGACTGCTACTTCTTTATAAGCCTCTAGTGTATCTCCTTCTTGAATATCGTTGTACCCCTTTATTTGAAGACCACAATCATACCCTTTAGCAACTTCTTTAACATCGTCTTTAAAACGTTTTAGCGAAGTAAGAAGTCCATCATGAACAACGATTCCTTCTCTGATAATTCTAACCTTAGAATCCCTAAAGACCTTACCTGAAATTACCATACAACCTGCAATATTACCTACTTTAGAAATTTTATAAACTTCTCTGATCTCTACATTACCACTAATTTCCTCTTTCATATCTGGAGATAACATGCCTTCCATTGCATCTTTTAAATCACCGATAGCGTCATAAATTATAGAATAAGTTCTAATATCGACTTCCTCTCTGTCTGCTATAACTCTAGCATTTCCTTGCGGACGAACATTAAATCCTACAATAATTGCATCTGATGCAGTAGCTAATAATACATCACTTTCCGTAATAGCACCAACACCTTTATGTAGAATATTTACTTGTATTTCCTCTGTTGATAATTTCTGGAAAGAATCTGTTAATGCTTCAACAGAACCATCTACATCCCCTTTTAATATAATATTTAACTCTTTAAAATCTCCTAGAGCTATTCTACGACCAATTTCATCTAAAGTTAATGTTTTTTGAGTTCTAACAGACTGCTCACGTTGAAGCTGAGAACGTTTTGAAGCTATTTGCTTCGCTTCACGTTCATCATCAAATACGTTAAACTTGTCACCAGCTTGAGGCGCACCATCTAAGCCTAAAATGGATACTGGAACAGAAGGCCCTGCTTCTTTTAGATTAGTTCCTTTATCATCAAACATAGCCCTAATCTTACCACTGTGCTTTCCAGCTAGTAGGTAATCTCCAATTTTTAAAGTTCCTGCTTGTACCAAAATCGTAGATACATAACCTCTACCTTTATCTAATAAGGCTTCAACAACGGCACCAACTGCATTTTTGTTAGGATTAGCTTTTAATTCTAAAATCTCAGCTTCCAATAGTACTTTTTCTAACAATTCGGGAATTCCTTCTCCTGTTTTTGCAGAAATATCTTGAGATTGTATACTCCCTCCCCATTCTTCAACTAATAAATTCATAGCTGCTAACTGAGTTTTTACATTATCTGGATTTGCATTAGGTTTATCAACTTTATTAATTGCAAAAATAATAGGCACTCCTGCTGCTTGCGCATGAGAAATAGCTTCTTTTGTTTGAGGCATCACATCATCATCTGCTGCTGCTACAATAATTACTAAATCTGTTACCTGAGCTCCACGAGCTCTCATAGCTGTAAAAGCTTCGTGACCTGGCGTATCTAAAAATGCTATTTTCTGATCACCAACTTTTACCGAATATGCTCCAATATGTTGGGTAATTCCTCCACTTTCACCATCAGTAACATTTGCTTTTCTAATATAATCTAATAGAGATGTTTTACCATGATCTACGTGACCCATTACTGTAATTATTGGTGCGCGATCTATTAAGTCTTCAGGCTTATCTTGTACTTCTTCTATTGACTCTTCAACTTCCGCACCTATAAACTCTACCTTGTAATTAAATTCTTCTGCGACAATAACTAATGTTTCTGCATCTAAACGCTGATTCATTGTAACCATCATCCCTAACATCATACATGAAGAAATGATATTTGTTACAGGAACGTCCATCATTATAGCAACTTCACTTACAGTTACAAATTCTGTTACTTTTAATATTTTATTATCTAAAGATTGCGCCTCTAACTCTGCTTCAGTTTGCTCTCTGTGTGCTTCTCTTTTATTTCTACGGTATTTAGCTCCTTTTCCTTTGCTAGATTTTCCTTGAAGTTTTTCTAAAGTATCCCTAACTTGTTTCTGAATTTCAGCTTCTGTAGGTTCTTCTTTTTTAACAGGAGTTTGATTCACTCTACCTCTAAAACCTGGTCTTGTATTGACTCCTCTTGCGGGTGGTCTTTGACCAACTCTACTTCCCGGTGAAGATTTACCTGAAGTTGATGTATTCGTAGTTGGTTTATTAATTCTTTTACGCTTCTTTTTTGGATCATTAGCGTTTGCTGGCCTAGCCTCAGGTTTCTTTTTCTTAGGCTTTTCAAATTGTTTTAAGTCGATTGTTTTACCTGTAATCTTAGGTCCATCTAACTTTTTATATTGTGTAACAAGCGCCTCAGCGTTCTCTGCTGTAACCTCCGGTCCTTTTTCTTCAACTACTTTTTCTTTAGGGACTCTTGGTAAAGCTTCTTTTTCAACAGCAGTTACTTTTTTAGGAGCTTTCTTTACTTTTAATTTCGAAACTTCTTCCGCTTGTACTTTTGGAGCTTCTGTTATTTCCTTAATTTCTTGAGAATCCTCAACAACAACTTCGGGAGTTTCAATAATAATTTTTGAATCTGCTTTCGCTGAAATCTTATGTTCTGGTTTTTTTTCTTCAGTAGTTTTTTTGCCAGATAAATTGCTAACATCAATTTTACCTACAGTTTTCAATTTTAACTTCTCTGCTTTGGCTTTTAAAATAACTTGCTCTTTCTTTTCGTCCTCTAACCTTTTCTTCTCTAATTTAGCTTCATGTTCTAAACGAATCGCTTCTTTCTCTTTCCGTTTTTCTTCACCAACTTCTTTAGATGCTGCTTTTTTGCTTGCGTCAGTTTGAAAACCATCAAGTAAAACTTGATATACATCACCAGATATTTTAGTTGTAGGCCTAGCTTCAACGTCATGTCCGTTTTTTGCTAAAAATTCTACAGCTCTATCTAGAGAAATATTTAATTCTCTTAAAACCTTATTAAGCCTCATTGTTTTGCCTTCAGACATATAATATATTTTAGCCTTTAATTTTGTAAAAATAAACCTTTTACTTTAATTTTTCAACTTATTGATTATTCCTCGAACTCTTCTTTTAAGATTCTTTGAACATCTATAATTGTTTCTTCTTCTAAATCAGTTCTTTTAACCAGCTCGACAACACTTGCATCTAAAACTCCTCTTGCAGTATCTAAACCAATTTTCTTGAATTCTACAATTACCCAGTCTTCAATTTCGTCTACAAATTCAGTTAACTCAACATCTTCTTCCTCTAAACCTTCTCTTTGAACATCTATTTCATATCCAGTTAACTCACTTGCCAATCGAATATTAACACCACCTCTACCTATTGCTTTAGAAACCTCTTCAGGTCTTAAAAGCACACTAACACGACCTTTCTTTCCGTTTTTTTCTTCTTCGTACATTTCAATTTCCATTGAAGTCACTTTTGCCGGACTTAATGCTCTTGAGATAAACAATTGCTCGTTTTTGGTATAGTTAATAACATCTATATTTTCATTCCCTAATTCACGGACTATACCATGAATTCTTGAACCTTTAACACCAACACAAGCTCCAACTGGATCTATCCTGTCGTCATAAGAATCTACAGCTACTTTTGCTTTTTCACCAGGAATTCTTGCAACACGTTCCACAGTAATTAACCCATCAAAAACTTCTGGAATTTCTTGTTCAAATAATTTGTTCAAGAATTCTGGAGATGTTCTAGATAAAATAATTGCTGGCTTATTTCCTCTTAATTCTACCGTTTTAATAACTCCTCTTACAGAATCTCCTTTCCTAAAAAAATCTGAACGAATTTGCTCGCTTTTAGGTAAAACAATTTCATTTCCCTCATCATCTAATAGAATGATTGCGTTGTGACGAATATGATGAACTTCTGCACTATATAGCTCGCCTTCTAAATCTTTAAATTGCTTAAATATATTAGTGCTATCGTGCTCATAGATTTTAGAAATTAAGTTTTGTCGCAATGCTAAAATCGCTCTTCTTCCTAAGTTGACTAACTTAACCTCTTCAGATACATCTTCACCAATTTCAAAATCTGGCTCAATTAATCTTGCTTCTGCTAATTCTATTTCTTCATTATCATCTTCAGAAAAACCATCTGCTACGACAACTCTATTTCTCCAAATTTCTAAATCTCCCTTATCTGGATTGATAATAATATCAAAATTATCATCAGACCCAAACTTACGTTTTAGGGCAGCTCTAAAAACCTCTTCTAAAATAGACATTAGAGTAACTCTGTCTATACTTTTGTTATCTTTAAATTCTGAAAACGAATCAATTAATGCTATATTTTCCATCTCATTTTTGCTTAAAATACGATCTTCACTTTTGCTTCTTTAATATCTGTATATAAAATAGTTGCTGTTTTTTCAACAGTAACTTTTCCTTTGCCTATCGGCTTTGGCTCTCTTGCTTTCCACTTTAAAACAATCTCATTGTTTGTTGCTTCAACTAAACTCCCTTCAAAACTATCTTCTGCAGTAGTTACTTTTAATATTCTATTAATATTTTTAACATACTGTCTTTTTACCTTTATTGGGTGGGCAATATCTGGTGTAGAAACCTCTAAAGAAAAATCATATTCCTCTCTATCAATATTGTGTTCTATGTTTCTACTAATACGCATACACTCACTTAGCGGTACACCATTATCACCATCAACTACAATTTGAATTCTATTATTTGATGAAATATCAAAACTTATCAAATATAAAGATTCGTTAAGTGATAATGCTTCTTCTAATAAATCTTTAACCTTTCCGTTCATCTTAAAGTATAAAAAGAGGGGACTATTAGTCCCCTTCATTTTCTCAATTGTACTGATTTTCGTGCAAATATACTAAATGTTTGCGACTTACCAAAAAGAGTTTAATTCATTTATTTTTCGTAACTTTAATAATCATATTTTCATTTCTAAATTCTTTTCCCTATGAGAAAAATCTTAGTCCCTGTTGACTTTTCAAAACAGTCTGAATTTGCTTCTAAGGTTGCAAATAAAATCGCTAAAAAATCAGGAAGCACCATCTATTTGCTACACTTAATTGAGCTGCCCTCTGGAGCAACTGACATGGGATCTGGCAGTCGGTTTAGTATTCCTGAAAGCATGTTATACCTCAGGAAAATAAAACTAAAAATAGTGAAATTTAAAGAGCGTTTATTTTCTAAAAATGTTCATATTGAACATATAATTAAACTTCAAAATCCATATGAAGGTATCTTAAAATATGCTGAAAAACTAGAAGTTGATTTAATTATAATGGGATCTAAAGGGCATTCTAATTTTGAAGAAATACTAATAGGTTCAAATACAGAGAAAGTTGTTAGATCATCAAAAACACCAGTTCTTGTTGTAAAAAGAGATGTAGCTACATTTAAACTAAAAGAACTTGTTTTCGCCTCTAACTTTAAAGAAGATAATAAATTAGCATTCAATAAATTTTTAAGTTTTGCAAATCAATTTAAAAGCAAAATACATTTACTAAAAGTCAACACACCTCACGACTTTGAAAGTACTCATAAATCAAAAGAACAAATCACAAAATTTATTAGTGAGTTTACATTATCAAACCACTCAATAAATATTTACAATGATCTTTCTGTAGAAAAAGGTATTTTAAACTTCTCGAAAGAAAAAAATGCAGATTTAATTGCTTTAAGTACTCACGGAAGAAGTGGTCTATCACATCTTTTTAATGGCAGCATCAGCAAAAATCTATCTAAAAGCGCCTTAAAGCCTATGTTAACTTTTAGAATATAAAACAAAAAAGCTTCAAATTTAAAATTTGAAGCTTTTGTTGGCCTACAAGGACTCGAACCTTGAATGTCGGTACCAAAAACCGGTGTGTTACCAATTACACCATAGGCCAATACATTATTGCGGGTGCAAATCTAAAACAAAGTTTTAATTCTACAAGCATTTTCTTAAAAAAAAAAAGCTTTAACAAACTTTTATAATTGGTTAAAGAGAGTAACACCTATTTTATTAGGATTAATGACTAAATTCGCCACACAATATTAGACAAATTATGACATCTTTAAACTTTAAAAAATGGGATATTATCCTAGGTTGGGCAGTATTTATAATTGCTTTAATTACCTATTCTTTAACAATAGAACCTACTGTAAGCTCTTGGGATGTTGGCGAATACATATCCACAGCAGTTAAATTAGAAGTTGGGCATCCACCAGGAGCTCCACTTTTTCAAATGTTGGGAGCATTCTTTGCAATGTTTACTTCAGATGTAACAGAGATTGCTAAAATGGTAAACTTTATGTCTGCCTTAGCAAGTGCTTTTACAATTCTTTTTATGTTTTGGACGATTTCTAACTTAGCAAAAAAACTTGCTTTAAAGTCTGGAGAACTTTCTGAAGAAAAATATATTGCCATTCTAGGTAGCAGTATCGTTGGATCGCTCGCATATACATTTTCTGATACTTTTTGGTTTAGTGCAGTTGAAGGTGAAGTATATGCTATGTCCTCATTTTTAATGGCTCTCTTATTTTGGTTAGGGTTAAAGTGGGAAAGTGAATTAAATACAGCACGAGGTAATAAATGGTTGGTTCTAATTAGCTTTGTTGTTGGGTTATCATTTGGAGTACATATTCTTTCTTTACTAGTTATACCCTCTATTGTATTATTATACTTCTTTAAAAAATATAAAGAGATTAATTTATTATCAACTTCAATTGCAACAGTAATCTCTGTATTTATTTTAATATTTGTCTTTAAGTTTTTATTCCCGTTTACACTGAAATTCTTTAGTGCTTCTGAATTATTTTTTATAAACTCCATAGGGTTACCATATAATTCAGGAACAATTATTGCAGGAATTATTTTGATTTTATCATTTTATTTCGGGTTAAAATGGACGAAAAAAAAGGAAAAAGTAGCTGCTAACACTTTCATTTTATCATTATTATTTATCATGATTGGATTCTCTTCATGGATTATGTTACCAATTAGAGCAAATGCAAATACTACTATTAATGAAAACAATCCTTCTAGTGCTCGTGAATTATTGGCTTATTACAATCGAGAACAGTATGGAGACGCTAATGTTTTTTATGATACTTATTACTCAAACTCATACAAAAGAGAAATAAATAAAACAAACCCCTCTAAAGATGATAAACCTAAATACGAAAAGAAAAATGGTGAATATGTAATTGTAAACAAGTACAAAAATGTATTACCAAATTATTCTGACAAGCACAAAGGTTTTATACCGAGAATGGTAGATCCATCTGCCGCAGTAATAGATAGATATAAAGCCATTGCTGGAATTCCGCCAGAAAGTCAAAGAAGACCTACGTTTAGTGAAAATCTGAGATTTATGATAGACTATCAGTTTGGATACATGTATGGCCGCTATTTTATGTGGAACTTTGTTGGAAGACAAAACGATATTCAAGGGAATCTAGATATTAATAATGGGAATTGGTTAAGTGGAATTGATATAATTGATGAAGCAAGGATAGGCTCTCAACAAAAACTACCCTCGTATGTTTTAGAAAATAAAGGAAGAAATACCTATTATTTCTTCCCTTTAATTTTAGGGTTAATCGGATTATTTTATCAAATAAAATGGGATAAAGAAAATTTTTACACTTTACTTTTATTTTTTGCTTTTACAGGTTTAGCTATTATTTTTTATACCAATCCAAAACCTTTTGAACCAAGAGAAAGAGACTATGCCGTTGTAGGTAGTTTTTATATTTTTGCTATTTGGATTGGTTTTGGAGTTCTAGCACTCTATGAAACTCTTAAGAAATATGGAAATAAAAAAATAATAGCTGTTATTGTTTCTACGCTGTCATTAATAGCTGTTCCAGCTTTAATGGGACAGCAAAATTGGGATGATCACGATAGGTCAAATAGGTATACATCACATCTAAACGCACAAGCATACTTAGAGTCTTGCGATAAAAATGCTATTATGTTTACCATCGGAGATAATGATACTTTTCCTCTTTGGTACATGCAAGAAGTAGAAGGGGTTAGAACGGATATTAAACTTATAAATACTAGTCTATTTGCAACTGATTGGTATATAGATCAAATGAAACGTGCTACTTATGATGCCCCTCCAATACCGTCGCAATTAACACATGATTTATATAAATTTGGTAGTTTAGACGTTGCATATTATTTTGACGAATTAAGAGCAATTCCTAAAGATTCTACTATCTCTATTAAAGATTTTATGCGCTGGATAGAAAGTAGTAATAGTCGAACTTTTTATGATTTAGATGATGATGGAATTCCTGAAAAAATGTTACCCTCAAATGATATTAGAATTCCTGTTAATAAAAAGAATGTATTAAAATCAGGACTAGTAAAACCTGAGGATGCTGATAAAATTGTTGATTACATCGATATTAAAATCGACAGAGGAATTACAAAAAACAGAATTTTAATGCTGGATATTTTAGCAAATAATGATTGGAAGCAACCAATTTACTTTACAGGTGGCTCGAACTCTGATGAAGAATATATTTGGTTAAAGGATTATTTACAATTAGACGGTTTAAGCTATAAGCTAGTGCCAATAAAAACACCTATTGGAAAGAAAAGCTTATTTGATATGGGTAGAATCGATTCTAAAAAGATGTATAGCAATGTTAAAAAATGGAATTGGCGAAACATTAACGATGGTGAAATTTATTTAGATGAACAAAGTAAACGTAATGCAATTTCTATGAGAAATATTTTAATGCGTTTATCGAAGCAATTCGCAATAGATGGAGATACCATTAAAGCAATAGAGGTCTTAGATTTGTCCTTAGATAAGATGCCTATTAAAGATTTCGATCACTTTAGCTTATCTTTAGATTATCCAGAAATGTATTATAAATTAGGTGAAATTGAAAAAGCGAGAAAGACTGCCGAAACACTAATCCTTTTATTTAGAGAAAAACTAATATGGCACAGCACATTTTTGGAAGAAGATTTTAATATGGTTTTTGAAGAATTCGACTTAACCTTCAGATATCTATACAGAGGAGTTTTAGAACAAGTTCAAGATAATGAAACAGATTACGAATATTTTAAAAAACTACAAGACGAGTTTAATGGTACGCTAGATTTATTTCAGCATATTATGCCAAACGAGGAAAAAGAATCAGAAGAACAAATGTTAATAAAAGACTAGGATTCTATTCATCAAAAATGCCAACTTTATTTAGAGAAAACCTCAATAAATAAACTTGGCATTTCAATTTAATATTTATTAGACAACAAATAAATAAGTGATAGTTCTATTTTAAAAATTAAACATATTGTTGCACTAAACCAATTAAAGTATTGGCATCTTGTTCTCCTGTTTGACGCCATTTCATTTCACCATCTTTATAAATCATAAAAGTAGGATTACCTTTAACTCGCAATGCTTCAGCAAGTGACTCATTCTTTTTTATATCAATTTTAATTACTTTAGCTTTATCCCCTAAAGCTGCTGCAACATCGCGTAAAGTTTCTACGCCATTGTCTTGGTCTTCCCAGTCAAAATAAAAATCTATTAATACTGGTTTTTGTTCGCTAATTAAATCTCCAAATTTAGCCATAATGTAAAATTTTTTAATGTGATAAAAACATGTAAATTATTAAATTTCTACCTATAAATATAAGAAATCTATTTAAAACCACTGAATATCAACCTCTTTTCAACTCTATAACAGTAATTTCTGGCCAAATACCAACACGTCCTGGAAAAGCATGATATCCAAAACCTCTGTTTACATTAATATATCTTCCGGCTTCTTTATAGAGTCCAGCCCACTGTTTATATACATATTTTGAAGGGCTCCATTTAATCCATCCAGGAATTTCTATACCCATTTGTAAACCATGAGTGTGACCACTAAGTGTTAATTGATAATTAAAATCATTTTTTTTCACTTTATATTCCCAATGACTAGGATCATGAGACATTAATATTTTAAAATCGTTCTTATTAACTCCATTAGAAGCTTTATTCAAATCACCTGATTGATTAAATCCTTTTCCCCAATTTTCGACTCCAAGTAATGCTATTTTTTGTCCATCTTTTTCTAAATAACGGTGTTCATCTAATAACAAATCAAAACCAATTTTTTGATGAATATCTTTTACCTTTTGAAAATTATCAATTTTATCTTGTGGGTTTTTCCAATCCATATAATCACCATAATCATGATTTCCAAGAATGGAAAACTTACCTTCTTTTGCCTCTAACTTGTCAAAGACATCAATCCAATTATCCATTTCATCGGCTTTGTTATTTACAATATCTCCAGTAAATAACATAATATCAGATTTTTGTTGATTAATTAAATCTACTCCGTATTGAATTTTTTCTTTATTAGTGAAACTCCCTGAGTGAATATCTGAAATTTGAGTGATTGTAAAACCATCAAAAGCAAGTGGTAAGTCATTAAATACTAAACTATATTTAACTACTTTATAATTATATTTTCCTTGAATTATACCATAGATAAAAGAGGCAAATGGAACTGCTGCTAGCCCCAAAGCTAGTTGTGAAATAAACTTTCTTCTACTTGCTAATGGTTTTGATTCTCCCGAAGAAATTAGTGTGAATAATTTCAAAACGAATCTATAAATATCTTCTCCAAACATAACTAGTATAATAACTAATTTAGGAAGTAAAACTGTTAGCATTATTCCAAATGCCATTTGGAATTGTGGAGTTTGTCCTTGGCTTCTATCGTAGGTTGAAGCAATAAAAAAAAAGTTTAAGTATGCTACAAAACTTATGAAAATCCAAGAATATCTGATTATTTTATTTTTTGACACTGTTTTTAATGCCTGAAATGCATAGAACTCTAAAAAAATTGTGATAATTAATAAAATAATTAATGTGATAATCCAGCGCATATTAGTAAATTCATTTAAAAATTTAACAAATATACTAGTTAAAATACGAATGAATTTTAACATCCTGTTAAAGTTTTGTAGCTTTACTGCTGTGATGATTTTTAAGACCTATTATTCTTTAGTAGTAATTAAAATTATAATATTTAAATAGCCAAAATAATCAAATGTCAGATCAAAAAAGAGTTTTTTTAGTTGATGCTTTTGCATTAATTTTTAGAGGATACTACGCGTTTATAAAAAACCCAAGAATTAATTCAAAAGGATTAGACACTTCTGCAATTATGGGTTTTATGAACTCTCTTTTAGATGTCATAAAACGAGAAAGACCAGATCATTTGGCAGTTTGCTTTGACAAAGGAGGTAGTGTTGATAGAGTCGAGATGTTTGAGGCTTATAAAGCAAATAGAGACGAAACACCAGAGGCTATCAAAATTGCAGTTCCTTATATTCAAGAAATCCTGAAGGCTATGCATATACCAATTATGGTAAAAGCGGGTTTTGAAGCAGATGATGTTATTGGAACACTCTGTAAGCAGGCTGAAAAAGAAGGATTTAAAACTTTTATGGTTACGCCAGACAAAGATTTTGCACAATTAGTTTCGGAAAATATTTTCATGTATAAACCTCGTTTTGGAGGAGGATATGATATATGGGGAGTGCCCGAGGTCCAAGAAAAATTTCAAGTTACCGATCCATTACAAGTGATCGATTTTTTAGGAATGATGGGGGATTCCGCAGATAATATTCCAGGATTACCAGGAGTGGGTGAAAAAACTGCAAAAAAGTTTTTAGCAACTTATGGCTCTATGGAAAATCTGTTAGCAAATACACATGAGCTAAAAGGAAAATTAAAAGAAAAGATTGAGGCTGCAAAGGACTTAGGATTACTTTCTAAAAAACTAGCTACAATTATGCTAGATGTACCTGTAACTTTTAATGCTAAAGATTTTGAATTAGATCAACCCGATTTAGAAAAAGTAACCGAACTTTTTAATGAATTAGAGTTTAAAAATTTGTTGGTAAACTTTACTAGAACTTTTGCTTTAAAAGATGAAACTACTGATGCAAAAGCTGAACAAAATATAATTTCAGATAAATTAAAAGCAACTAAAAAGGTTGCTATTACTAATACAGACGGTCAGTTTGATTTATTTGCCGCACCAGGAACGGGAAGTGTTTCAGAAGCTGAAATAGCAAGTGGATTTAAAACTATAAAAACAACTAATCATTTCTACCAAAAGATAGACACCCCTCTATCAAGAAAATTATTATTAAAAAAATTAATGCAGCAAACCTCTGTTTGCTTTGATACAGAGACAACAGGTTTAAAAGCTTTAGAAGTTGAGTTAATTGGAATCGCTTTTTCTTATGAAATTGGTAAAGGATATTATGTATCACTTCCCGAGAATCAAGAAGAAACAAAAGTTATTTTAGATGAGTTTCGACTATTTTTTGAAAATGAGAAAATTGAGAAAATTGGCCACAATTTAAAATATGATCTTAAGGTATTATCTAATTACAGCATCAATGTAAAAGGAAAATTATTTGACACAATGATAGCTCATTATCTTATTAACCCAGATATGCGACATAACATGGATATGTTAGCGGAAACATATTTAAACTATCAACCAGTTTCAATTACAGAGTTAATTGGAAAAAAGGGGAAAAACCAACTTTCTATGCGAGAAATCCCTCTTAAAGACCAAATAGAATATGCCGTTGAAGACGCTGATATTACTCTACAATTAAAAAATCATTTCACCAAAGAATTAGAAAGTGGTAATGTTACTAAATTATTTAATGATGTCGAATTACCTTTAGTTTCTGTATTAACAGCTATGGAAATAGAAGGTATAAATATTAATGTAGATTTCCTAAAGGAATTATCTATTGTTTTAACGGCAGATATTACTAGACTTGAAAAAGGAATTTATGAACAAGCCGGTGAAGAGTTTAATATAGCATCTCCAAAACAATTAGGTATTGTTTTGTTTGAAAATATGAAATTAGTAGTCAAGCCAAAAAAGACAAAAACAGGTCAATATTCTACTGCAGAAGACGTGTTATCATACCTAGCAAAAGATCACCAAATTATAAGAGATATCCAAGAATACCGTCAATATAAAAAATTACAAAGCACCTATGTTGATGCCCTGCCTAATGAAGTGAATTTAAAAACAGGAAGAATACATACAGAATATATGCAAGCGGTTGCTGCAACTGGAAGACTAAGTTCTAACAGTCCTAATTTACAGAATATTCCTATTAGAACAAAACGTGGCCAAGAGGTTCGTAAATCTTTTATTCCTAGAGATAATAATCATGTTTTGTTAGCAGCAGATTATTCTCAAATTGAATTACGAATTATTGCAGCCTTAAGTCAAGAAGAAAATATGATGACTGCTTTTAAAAATGGAGAAGATATTCATGCTTCTACTGCCGCAAAAGTATTTAATGTTGATATTAAAGAAGTCACTCGAGCGCAACGAAGCAACGCAAAGACTGTCAATTTTGGAATTGTTTATGGAGTTTCCGCTTTTGGATTAAGCAATCAAACAGATTTAAACAGAAGCGAGGCAAAAGAATTAATTGATACATACTACGAAACATATCCTAAATTAAAAGCATACATGTCTGCGCAAGTAGATTTTGCTCGCGAACATGGATATGTAGAAACAGTTTTAGGTAGGCGTCGATATTTAAAAGATATTAATTCTAGGAATGCAATGGTAAGAAGTGGTGCAGAAAGAAATGCTGTAAATGCTCCTATACAAGGATCTGCTGCAGATATTATTAAATTAGCTATGATAAATATTCATAAACGATTCAAAAAAGAAAACTTCAAGTCTAAAATGCTTTTACAAGTGCATGATGAATTAGTTTTTGACGCCCACAAAGAGGAGGTTGAAATTATAAAACCAATAATAAAATACGAAATGGAAAATGCTTTTAAAATGGCTGTTCCGCTAGACGTAGAAGTTGGTTTGGGTTCAAATTGGCTGGAAGCACATTAAGGTGTTAAAAAATCTCTTAGGATTCATAAAAAATCTCTAATTAATGTATATTGCTTTTTTATAAAAAGATGAGGGTTATGGAGGTAAATAAAGTGCTAAATTTCATTAAAGATGTGTTAGATAATATGCCAAATAGTTGGCTAAGTTTAACTACTCATCGTTTAGATATTTATAATGAAAAAAATGCCAAAATTGAATTCTTAGAGAAATTTGAAGTCTTATTCAAAGGAAATAACTCTAAAGCTTCCGCACTCGATCAATTACCTACAGCATATGACTATATTCGATTAGGTCATCCGTTGTCATGTATCCTAGAATGGGGAATTGGAAGATTAAATAATTTAAAAAAAGAAAATGTGATCTGTTTCTCGTCACAAACTATACCCATTTTATCAATTCTAAGAAAAAATTTATTAGATAATAAGAAAACCCAGATCATCCATACAGGTGAATTACCTCTATTTTATAATACTGAAGTTTTACGTAGTATTTATGGCTATGAATTTGAATTTAAAAAGGTTGAAAAAATATCTGATATTCCCGAATTTAATGGTAGCACCATTTTTGTTTCTCAACAAGATAAAATTGGAATTAATAATCTAACTCAAAATATTGATTTTTTTATCAGTTCCCATCCTCATTTAGGTAGTTTTTTATTAGTAAACGGCACACAAAATGAGAGTTATATATCTAGTATTCAACACGTAAGGAGAAGAGAGACTATAGCAATGACACCTGCCAATTGTCATATTAGCTTGATGTTACTTATAAATCAATCTTCTTTTAATAATCAAAAAAAGAATACAGTAGCAAATAAAAAAATAGTATTAAATACCATTAAAAAAATTACTGGTACAATTACAAAACCTCTTGTTGGATCTAGCGGACTATCAATTCAGTATGCAATAATGATGGGTCTAGTTCATGAAGCTATAGAAAAACATAAAGGAAAAAATATTAAAATTATTGTCCCTCCTAATTGTTATGGAGGAACTAATGACCAAGCAAGACGAGTAGCTGCATGCATTGATAATGTTGAGGTAGTAGATTTACCTGTAGATGGGAATAATGACATGGTGGGAAGTATTGAGGTCGTTTTAGCTAAAATTGCTAACCAAGACGGTATTCCTTTAATAATTGCTGAAATTCCAACAAATCCCAGAGTTGAAGTACCTAACCTAATAAAATTAAAAGAAGTTTTAAGTAAGAAACGTATAACTATTAATGGTGAAAAAGCTGTCGATCCAATTTTTATATTAGACCAAACATTTTGTCCTAACCTACCCTTTTT